>ULYL01006761.1_pt1 | contig 142180 bp, 126 predicted proteins | sample 1962211 | NCBI WGS metagenome assembly ULYL01 (sample SAMEA4835864, study PRJEB28245) | human gut metagenome | biome: gut microbiome; material: fecal sample | place: Denmark | collected 2008
ACTGCGATGGCGAGGGCCACTGTGGCGGAGAAGGTCACTGCGGAGGCGAGGGCCACTGCGGAGGCGGACACCACAACCACTAATAGGCCAATAGGCAACAAAACCACCCACAACATGAGCAACACAATAGGAAACATACTGCGCCTCACCACCTTCGGCGAGAGCCATGGTGAAGCAATAGGCGGTGTCATCGACGGTTTTCCGGCTGGGATAGACATCGACATGGACTTCGTGCAACACCAGTTGGACCGTCGTCGTCCGGGTCAGAGCCGGCTTACGACGCAGCGCAACGAGAACGACCGGGTAGAGATACTCAGTGGTGTATTTGAGGGCAAATCGACCGGTGCGCCCATCGGATTCATCGTGCGCAATACCAACCAGCACTCGCATGACTATGACAATATGCGCCGTGTGTTCAGACCCTCGCATGCCGACTATACCTATTATAATAAGTATGGCATACGCGACCATCGTGGGGGCGGACGCTCGTCGGCGCGGGTCACGATAAGCCGCTGTGTGGGTGGCGCGCTGGCTATGCTGGCGCTCAAGCAGATAGGGGTGAGCATCACGGCATATACCTCGCAGGTAGGAGGGATAGCGCTGGACCGCGACTATCACCGATACGACCTCAGACACACTGACGACAACGACGTGAGATGTCCGGATGCCGACAAAGCGGCACAGATGGAAGAGCTCATCATGCAGGTAAAGAGCGACGGCGACACCATCGGCGGCGTCATTACCTGTGTGGTCGAGGGATGTCCTGCCGGGCTGGGCGAACCAGAGTTCGGCAAACTGCACGCCCAACTGGGCAGTGCGATGCTGAGCATCAATGCCGTCAAAGGTTTTGAATATGGCGACGGCTTTGACATGGCAGCGCACAGAGGCAGCGAGGTGAACGACCTCTTTGACCCCGACGGCAGCCACGTAACGCTTACCAACCATAGTGGAGGCATACAGGGCGGCATAAGCAATGGCGAAGACATCTGTTTCCGTGTGGCGTTCAAGCCTGTGGCAACACTGCTCAGACCGCAAGCCACAATAGACACCGACGGCAATGCTACGCAGCTGGAGGTCAAAGGTCGACACGACCCATGCGTGCTGCCACGCGCCGTGCCAGTGGTGGAAGCTATGGCTGCCATGGTGATACTCGACTGCTATCTGGTCAACAAGGCCACACACCTATAGGAAAGCGGGCGGAACACGGCAGACGTGGCGCCCAGCATGACTCATAAGGATACGAAAAAAGGTTCTTCTGTCTTTGCCAATGGCATGCAGAAGAACCTTTTTCTATGTATTACGCGTCAAGCCTTAATCGGCATCGGGAACGATGAGCTTGTAGCCCTTGCCGTGGATGTTGATAATCTCAATCTGGTCATCGTCTTTCAGATGCTTACGCAGCTTGGTGATATACACATCCATCGAGCGGGCATTGAAGTAGTTGTCGTCAATCCAGATGGTCTTGAGGGCAAAGTCGCGCTGCAGAATCTCGTTGGAGTGAGCGCAGAGCAGAGCCAGGAGCTCGTTCTCCTTGGTGGTGAGCTTGGTCTGCTTCTCACCGATGGTGAGCAGCTGCTTCTGGGCATCGAACACGAAGCGACCGATACGGAACACGGTAGCATCCTTGGCCTTCTTGCCATGGACACGACGCAGGATGGCCTCAATACGCAGCACGAGCTCCTCCATAGAGAATGGCTTGGTGATATAATCGTCGGCACCAATCTTGAAACCTTCGAGGATATCGTCCTTGAGGGCACGGGCGGTAAGGAAGATGATTGGAATCTCGGTATTGGCCTGACGAATCTCCTGGGCCAGGGTGAATCCGTCTTTCTTGGGCATCATCACATCGAGAACGGCGATGTCGAACTTGCCCTTGGCAAACTCTCTGTAGCCGACCTCACCATCCTGGCAGAGAACTGCCTGATAACCTTTGGCCTGTAGATACTCGCGGAGCAACATTCCCAAATTCTCATCGTCTTCGCAAAGCAAAATTTTCAACTTCTCGTCCATAGTTGTATTGTTTAAATGATTATTGATATTGTTTCTATTGATAATTGTGATTGATTAATCTTCTATCTTTGGCAACTTGATGGTAAAGGTGGTACCCTTGCCCACTTCACTTTCTACCTTGATGGTGCCGTTATGCAGGTCGATAATCTTCTTGACATAGGCAAGTCCCAGACCGAAGCCCTTGACATCGTGCACGTTGCCGGTATGCACGCGGTAGAACTTCTCAAACACCTTCTTCAGATTTTCCTTCTTGATGCCGATGCCGGTATCTCGCACGGAGAAGCAGAGGTGGGTATCGTCGTTCCATGTGCGCAGATAGATATTGAGCGGATTCTCGGGCTTGCCATACTTCACGGCGTTGTCCATCAGATTGAAGAGGGCGTTCTGGAAGTGCACCTCGTCGACATAGATGGCAGAGTCGACAGCCTCAATCTCGGTGTAGATTTTTCCGCCGGTATGCTCTACGCGCAGGGTAAACGAGTTGGCCATGTTCTCGACCATCTCGTTGAGGTCGAGGTGCTTCTTCTTGAACACAGCCTTCTTGCGGTCGAACATACTCATCTGCAGCACCTTCTCCACGAGGAAGCGCAGGCGCTTGGACTCGTCCTGCACCACTCCCGACAGATGCTTCATCATGGTCTCGCTCTTAGTGACGCTCTGGTCGTTCATCATCTGCGCCGCAAGCGAAATGCTGGCGATAGGCGTCTTGAGCTCGTGGGTCATATTGTTGATGAAGTCATTCTTAATCTCAGACAATCTCTTCGAGCGGAATATCGTGACTATCGTGAAGATAAAGGTGATAAGCAGCACCACGGTGAAGATCACACTGGGAATCATGAAGCGGATAGACGAGTAGATGTAGCTGTTCATATCGGGGAAATGCAGCTTGACAACTCCCATCTTGCTGACTGGGTCGTTGCGGAAGAGTATCTGGGTGTAGGTGTACTCTTCTCCCTCGTCGGAATAGTCGGGGCAACGATAGACCTCGCGACCGTCCTGGGTAGACACGGTGAAATGGTAGCCAATGTTGACGCCATTGTTCATCAACTCTGCCTTGAGGTCCTGGTCGAGCAGCTTGAAGTTGATGCGCTCCTTCAGCGGTTTGTCTGATGCCGAGTAGAGTATAGACACCACCACCTCGTCGAGCAGCGCCTTCTGATAGACGTAGCGGTTCTTGACAATCTCCTGCAACGACCTCGAAGCCTCGGAGATGCTGCCCTTGTCGTTTTCGAGAATCATTCCCTTGGGCTTGGTGGCAGGGTTGGATGATATGGTCTTGAGCTCGAACGAGGTATAGATAGTGCCGTCCTTGCCCACGGCAGCATACTGATGCGACTGCTGCACTGTAGCGTCGGGATGGCCGGAGCGCGTGCCCACAGAGTCCTTCTTGAAGGCCTTACGCTCAGTCTCGTTGACATCCTTCTCAAGATAACGCAGGGTCTCGTTAAGCTCCAAATTGCGCGAGGCCTGATAGAGAGAACGGTTGACACTCTCGTCAAACTGCTCTTTCTTCATATCCACCATCTCCTGGATATACTTGAGCTGTAGGAAAAGCAGAATCAGGAAGCTGACGCCCATGATGACTGCTATGGTCCATATTGTTTTCTTTTTCATAATGCAAATATACGTAAATACTTAAAACGTCAACATTAAAAGGTTAATTATTTACACCATGTTTAACATTATTAACTATAAATGCACGGATTACTTACGCATTTGTAATTATCGTGATGACGGATAGGATAAAAAAAAGGAGGGATATGGCTTTACCCATTCCCTCCATCATTTTCGGATTTTATACTCAGTTATTCGTCATCGTCTTTCTGCTCTGCCTCATGCTCGGCAATCAGCTTGGACTGAACATCATTGGGCACGAGTTCGTAGCTGGCAAACTTGGTGGTAAACGAGGCACGTCCGCCGGTAAGGCTACTCAGAGAAATAGAGTAGTTGGCGAGCTCCTTCAATGGAATCTTGGCCTGGAGTTTCTGGTAACCAGCCTCTGAGTCCATACCCATGATGAGGGCACGACGTCCCTGCAGGTCGCTCATCACATCGCCCATATAGTCTGACGGTACATAAACCTCGAGGTCATAGATAGGCTCCAGAATCTTAGGACCGGCATTCTTGAACGCATCAGAGAAAGCGTGGCGGGCAGCCAGGGTGAATGAGATTTCATTGGAGTCAACCGGGTGCATCTTGCCATCATAAACGATTACGCGTACATCGCGGGCGTAGCTACCAGTAAGAGGTCCGCGCTCCATGCAGTCCATAATACCCTTGAGGATAGCGGGCATGAAACGAGTATCGATGGCACCGCCAACAACCGAGTTGAGGAATACGAGCTTGCCACCCCACTCCAGATCTACTTCCTGACGGCTCTTGATGTTCATCTTGAACTCCTGACCACCAAAGTTGAACACGGTAGGATCGGGCATACCCTCGGCATAAGGCTCGACAATGAGGTGAACCTCACCAAACTGTCCGGCACCACCACTCTGCTTCTTGTGACGATACTCGGCCTTGGCTTTCTTGGTGATGGTCTCACGGTAAGGCACGCGGGGCTCATCGAAGACTACACTCAGCTTCTCGTTGTTTTCCAGGCGCCACTTCAGCGTACGCAGATGGAACTCTCCCTGGCCGTGAACGATGGTCTGGCGCAGCTCCTTGCTCTGTTCTACCACCCATGTGGGGTCTTCCTGACGCATCTTGAGCAGGGCGACCATGAGTTTCTCCATATCCTGGGCATTGGTAGTGCGGATAGCACGCGAATACTTGGAGTTGGGATACTTGATGAAGTCGAAACGCCACTCACAGTCCTTGCCGTTGAGCGTGTTGCCGGTCTTGACATCCTTGAGCTTCACGGTACAGCCGATGTCGCCAGCCTCGAGACGGTCTACAGCGATACGGTTGGCACCGGCGCAGGCATAGATGGTACCCAGACGCTCCTTGGAACCACGGTCGGCATTGGTAAGGTCGTCACCAGGCTTAACCGAACCACTCATAACCTTGAAGTAAGACACTTCGCCGATATGGGGTTCCATACCAGTCTTGAAGAAATACAGACTCTCTGGTCCGGCGGCGTTGGCCTCAACCTCTTCACCACGGGTATTGTGCATCTTAGGCATCTCGCTTACGAAGGGAACTACATTGCCCAAGAATTCCATCAGTCGGCGAACGCCCATGTCCTTGCCTGCGCATACGCAGAATACAGGGAAGATAGAGCGGGTTACCAGACCCTTGCGAATACCTTCACGCAGCTCGTCCTCGGTGAGGGTTTCCTCTTCGAAGAACTTCTCCATCAGAGACTCGTCGTTCTCTGCAGCAGCCTCGACCAGAGCCTTGTGCAGCTCCAAAGCCTTATCCATCTCCTCGGCAGGAATGTCCTCGATGATGGGCGCACCACCCTCGGGTTTCCAGCTGTACTTCTTCATCAGGAGCACGTCGATAAGCGCATTGAAACCAGGACCGGTAGACAAGGGGTACTGTATCTGTACGCACTTGCTGCCATAGATTTCATGCATGCTGTTGATGATATTGTCGAAGTCACACTTGTCTGAATCCAACTGGTTGACAAGGAAGATAACGGGCTTCTTGAGTTTCTCGGTATAACGGAAGTTATTCTGTGTACCCACCTCAGGACCATACTGGCCATTGATGAGAATCACGGCCTGGTCGGTAACGTTGAGGGCAGTAATGGCGCCACCCACGAAGTCATCGGAACCGGGGCAGTCGATAATATTCAGTTTCTTGTTGTTCCACTCTACATGGAATACTGTGGGGAATACAGAGTAGCCATACTCCTGCTCTACGGGGAAGTAGTCGCTCACCGTATTCTTGGCTTCCACTGTACCACGACGTTTGATGATTCCAGCTTCAAAAAGCATACTCTCGGCAAGCGTGGTCTTGCCGCTACCCGCACTGCCAAGCAGCGCGATGTTCTTGATTTCATTTGTTTGATATACTCTCATATCAAAAAGATTTAAGTTGTTAGTAATGTTCTTAGTCATGGCATGTGTTGCGATACACTTGCCCTTATCGATGCTAAAGTTATATATTTTAGGAGAAACACCAAAAGAAAACGGCAAAAATCTTCATTTTTTTTCAACTTATTAGTAATTTTGCGCCAATTATGGCTGGTTTATACATTCACATACCTTTCTGTGCATCGCGTTGTGCCTACTGTGGCTTTTACAGTACCACACGTGCTGATATGCAAGATAGTTATATCGACGCCGTGTGCCACGAACTTGACATGCGCCAAGCCTCTGCCGACAGCATCGATACCATCTATCTGGGGGGAGGTACGCCCAGCATGCTCTCTGCCGGCAATCTCGACAGACTCATCTCCTATATATATAATAGGTATAGGGTGAGCGACGACGCCGAAGTCACCATCGAATGTAATCCCGACGACGTGTGTCGCGCAGGTTTCCGCCTGCCGCCACAGGTAAACCGTGTAAGTATGGGAGCCCAGACTTTCAGTGACAGCAGGCTCCGCCTGATTCGCCGACGCCACACTGCCGATGAGGTGACACGGGCTGTAGAGACACTGCATCGGCTGAACATCGGCAATATCAGCGTAGACCTCATGTTCGGTTTTCCCGACGAGACTCTGGCCGACTGGGAGAGCGACATAGACCATGCTCTCGCTCTCGGTGCCCAACACCTGTCGGCCTACTCCTTGATGTATGAAGAGGGTACCCTGCTCTACCGGTATCTGGAGCAAGGGAAGATAAAGGAAATAAGCGACGAACTGTCGCTCGACATGTACAACGTGCTTATCAACCGGCTTACCGCTGCCGGATATGACCACTATGAGATAAGCAACTTTGCCCTACCGGGCTTCCGAAGCCGCCACAACAGCAGCTACTGGCACGACACGCCCTACATAGGCATAGGTGCAGCCGCACACTCTTATGACGGAAATACAAGGAGTTGGAATACAGCCAGTCTTGACGACTACATCAGCTCGATAGAAGAAGGTATCCGCCCCTGCGAATACGAGGCGATAGATGCCGAGACCCACTACAACGACCTTATCACCACTGCTCTACGCACGCGAGAGGGGCTGCAGCTCGAGCACCTTTCGCCCGAAGACCGGCAGTTTGCCCTCGACGCCGCCAAACCACACATCGGCCGCGGCCTGCTGGCTGTCGACGACGACCGGCTCCACCTCACCCGCAGCGGCATCTACCTCTCCGACAGCATCATGAGCGACCTGATGCGAATATAGCCATCCTTACAGCTCTATCTTTCCGTCGCGGCGATACTGCTCGTAGTAGTATTGCTTGATTTCCTTGTCTATTTCGGCCACGCTGCGTTTGCCCGTGACATAGGGACGCACCATCTGGCACGCCACCACGCACACCACGCAGATGACGAGCAGGATAAGGAAGTTGACCAGGCTGCTCGCCACAAACTTGTAATCCATCAGACACACCACCACGCCCACGGGCACTATCCAGAGCAGCCAGTCGCCCAGAGTGTTCATCCCCAAGCTATGGGTTCGCTCTTCCTGCCAGCGCTTGGGGGCTCGCGCAATGAGTTGTTTGCTATGAGCGGTCCAGAAGTCTTCAAATTCTTTTTCCATAATCTATCTTTTGCAACGCTACTCTGACAGTGCAAGCCTCAGCCCCGTATCAGATTTGCCATAATTGGGTATCATCGAGCCTCGGGCACATATATAGCACCCTCCCAGCGACCCATTCCAGCTACCGCCGCGCACTATATGGGTATCGCCCGTAGCCGGCCCTTTGGGATCAACGGCCGGGCTGGCCGTATAGTCGCCCCTAAAGTCGCTGCACCACTCATCCACATTGCCTGCCATGTCATACAGCCCCAGTTCGTTGGGTTCCAGGCCTCCCACATTGTGGGTGGTCATGTCGCTATTACCCTCGTACCAGGCCACGTTATACAGGTTGTCACTACCGCTGAACACATAGCCACGCGACCTGTTACCACCGCGTGCGGCATACTCCCACTCGGCCTCGGTGGGCAGACGGAAACTGTAGCCGGTAAGTGTTCTGAGGCGCGACAGAAACAGCTGGCAGTCGTCCCAACTCACCTTCTCCACAGGTCTGTTGTCGCCCTTAAACCGCGAAGGGTTACTGCCCATGACGGCACGCCACAGCGCCTGAGTCACCTCATACTTACTGATAAAGAAAGAGCTTACCGTAACTCTATGAGCCGGCGAGGCCCACCCTCCCATTATGTCCTGCATACCCTTGGTAAGTCCCATCGTATAGGTGCCGCCCTCTACGCGTACCATATCACGTACAGCCTTATCCAGCAGTTGCTTACGCGACGGCCCACTCTTTCGGGTCTGCACCGTACGCTTCTGTGTCTTAGACTTTGAGGGTGTGGTATGCGTAACTTTCGGAGCAGGCGTGATCTTAGAGCGTATAACGCCCTGTGCCCCCATTTCTATCGATACGGCCAGTGCCAGTATCGCCATCATGCTTCTTACTGTTTTCATCCTATATGTAATAAAAGACGAGGACAAAAGTACAAAAAAAAATGAAGAAGCAGTCTATTATTCGGGAATAATTGCACAATGCTCCACATAACCGCCAACATAATAGTAAAAAAACAATACACTCACATAACGATAATAGGAATGCGCATGGGGCAGACGCACGAGCCCAAAGACTGTGAGAAACAGATACAGAGCTTTCTCGCTGGTTGTTACCATGGTTGGATTCAAGCTCATATACTACGTCAATTTTATCGCTTTCATGGAAGAACCCGAGAAAACATGGAATGATATTCTTGCAAAAAGCGCCGCAAAAAGCGCCGCCACAACCTAATCTTTCGATTAAGGGGACTTATTGTTGGAAAAAGAAAGCCCGAAGTCAGATTCACTGGGCTTCGGGCGAGATTTTATGCTATTTTGATTTTTACCGGACAGCTACATTTTCCATAATCATCTATTTTAATTGTTTCTTCATCAGGTGCAGGCCTGCGGCTACACCCTCTGCTCGGTATTATTGAACTGGAGCATACGTTGGGGCACGCTGCTGCGCACGGCGTCGGCGATGAGATTGAGCACTGAGTGGCGCACAAAGGCACGCGTGGTAAGCAGCACCACCTCGCGCACAGGTATGGGCAGAGCAAAGGGCCGCACCAGTTCGTGCTGAGCCGGAGAGAGCTGGTCGAGAGCCAGCTCGGGAATGAAGGTGACGCCCTGGCCGCCCTCCACCATGCGCATGAAGGTCTCGATACTACCGAGCGAATAGGTCTTCTTGCTGCTGTCGGCCGACTTGAGGTGACAGAACTTCACCAGCTGGTCGCGGAAGCAGTGGCCCTCGTCGAGCAGCCACAGAAACTCGTTGTTCAGGTCGCTGGTCTTGATGGCCTTGTGGGAGAAGAGGGTATCGCCACGCGACACGTAGGCCAGAAACTGCTCATAGAAGAGCGGCGTCTGCACATAGTGGTCCATATCGTCGAGGCTCACCAGGATGGCGGCGTCGAGCTCGCCCCGGTTGAGGGCACGCTTGATGTCGGCGGTCTTCATCTCCATCACGCGGATATCGGCCTCGGGGTGCTCGCGCTGCAAGCGGGTGAAAAACCGAGGCAGCAGATATGGGGCTATGGTGGGCAGGATGCCCAGACTGAAAGTGCCTGCCAGCGACTGGCGCTCTTCGTTCACGATGTCGTGGATGCGGTTGGCTCTCACCAGCACCTTCCATGCCTGCTCTACCACCTTGCGGCCTATCTCGGTGGGTATCACCTGCTGTGACGAGCGTTCAAATATCTTCACGCCCAATTCGGTTTCCAACTTCTGTATCATGGCGCTCAGCGTGGGCTGGGTGACCCCACAATGCTCGGCGGCACGGGCGAAATGGCGAAGCCGATATACCGCCACAATATATTCCATCTGTTGTAATGTCATGGCCTATTCACGCGTTAAAATTATCATTTGTATGGGCAAAGTTAATAAAATAATCAACGGTGGAGCACACTATTATAGATTTTTTCTATGGGCAGATAGAAAAAAACGTTTGGAGGCTGTCGGATATATGGTTAACTTTGCATCCAGAACAACAAACAAAACAGAAATGATTATGAAAGAACTTAAAGGAACCAAAACAGAGAAGAACCTCATGGAGGCTTTCGCAGGTGAGTCTATGGCTCGTAACAAATATACCTATTTCGCATCACGCGCCAAGAAGGACGGCTTCGAGCAGATAGCTGCCATCTTTGAAGAGACAGCTGCCAATGAGAAAGAGCACGCCAAGATGTGGTTCAAGTACCTTGAAGGTGGCGCCGTAAAGGATACCAGAAGCAATCTGAAGGCTGCCGCCGAGGGCGAAAACTACGAGTGGACCGACATGTACGACCGCATGGCACAGGAGGCCGAGGAAGAGGGCTTCACAGAGATTGCCGCCAAGATGCGCGGCGTGGCTGCCATCGAGAAGCTCCATGAGGAGCGCTACCGCAAGCTGCTGAAGAACATCGAGGACGCCCTCGTATTCTCACGCGAAGGAGACGCCATCTGGGTATGCCGCAACTGTGGCCACGTGGTAGTGGGCAAGCAGGCTCCCCAGGTATGCCCTGTGTGCAACCATCCGCAGAGCTACTTCGAGCTCAAGGCCGAGAACTATTAAGCAATGGGCCTCTGCCGCAAGGCGAGGCCAAGAGGATAACAGCCCAGGACTGTCGAGGAATTTTCCCCACAGTCCTGGGCTTTGTCGTCACTACAACCATCATTCCCGCCGCCCCACTCCCCCTGCCCACCACACGGAAAGAGGTGGTGATGATGGCTTTGGGAAGTATTTCGGGGTTGGATTTTATTGTTTCGTGGTTTGCTTTTATGATTGCGCGCCATGATTTCTGCATTTCATGCTTTGAGATAAACTTAGGGGTGGTGGCGGAGAGTTTGTGGGCATGAAAAAAGCCACTCACGGCATGGGTGAGTGGCTTGATGGGGTGAAACTAAAACAGGGATTATTTGGGATTAACTATCTCGTTGACTGCGTCGCCTATGCAGGCGTTGGGCATCTGGATATGCAGCATCTCGCACACGGTGGGGGCGATATCGACGATGCGGGTAGGTGTGGAGGTCTGTCCGTGGGGTACCTTCCATCCCATAAATACCATGGGGATGTGTGAGTCGTAGGGGTTCCACACGCCGTGGCTGGTGCCGCGGTATTCGGGGGTAACCACGCCATCGACATGATGGGGCTTGGGCACCACAAAGAGGTCGCCGCTGCGCTCGGGGTTCCATCCGTTGACGATGCGCTCGCGGATGAGCTGTGGCAGACTGGTGTTGACGGCATTGGCATAATCGACTACCATGTGTACCTTGGGGTTGCGGGCCAGGAAGTCGGCAGCCTCTTTCTTCACGGCGTCGAGCTGGAGTCCGGCCTTGGCGATGGCAGCGTGGTCGAGGTAGATGCGGTTGGCATTGGCCATGAGCGCCACGGTCTCGATGCCATACTTGGTGCGGAAGGCCTCGTTGAGCGACTTGATTTCGTTCCATGCGGCATAGCCGTCGGCGGGTATCTTGTGTTCCTTCATCACATTGGCGTTGTGCATGCCACCGTGGTCGGCGGAGAGGAAGAAGAGGTAGTTGCCCTTGCCCACCTTCTGGTCGAGATAGGCGAGAAAGTCGGCCAACTCGGCATCGGTACGCATATAGGCAGCCTTATTCTCGGCGCCACGGGTGCCATAGGCATGGCCGATGATGTCGGTCGAAGAGATGCTGATGGCGAGCATGTCGGTGACATCGTCCTGACCCAGCTGCTCATTGTCGAGCACGGCTTTGGCCATCTGGAAAGTCTTGGTGACACCCTCGGGGCTGCACTTGATGTCGGTACCAGGCTTCACACGCACGGTCTTGTTGAAGCGGTTGACCCACTCGGGCAGCTTGTCCATATAATAGGAGCTGGAGATGAAGTGTCCTGCCGAGGTGTCCCACCAGTAGGCGGCGTCGGCAGCATGGCCTGCGGGCAGGATGGCAGCGCGGTCCTTGAGCGCAACGCCAAAGACCTTGGCCTTGTAGTCGGTGGCTATCTTGAGCATATCGCCGATGCCTGTGGCAAGGAGGTTGCGAGGCGACATCTTGCCCTCTCTGCTCGACGAGCCCACGCTATGCACGGTGGAGTCGGACACGCAGTACATCTTCTTGCCGGCAATCATAAAATCGTTGCCGGCGATGCCGTTGAGGCCGGGCACCGAGCCGGTATAGATACATGAATGGCCGATGGCGGTAACGGTGGGCACATAGTTGATCATGGTGTTCTCGCAGCTGAAACCTTCGCGCAGCAGGCGCTTGAAGCCGCCTTCGCCAAACTGGTCATTATAATAATAGAGGTAATCCCATCTCATCTGGTCGACCACGAAGCCTACCACGAGCTTGGGCCGCTCTACCTGGGCGAAAGTCGCGGTGCAGGCAAAGACCATCATCAAGAAAGAAATCAATCTTTTCATTGTAACTTGTTTTATTGTTTGTTAATTGTTTGTAGAGAAAAAGTCCGGCCACATGCCGAAATCGGATACAAAGGTAAGGATAATCAACATATCTGGCCATAGAAATTTGACAAAAAAGGCCCGGTTTCTTTCAAAACCAGGCCTTTTCCACCTAAATTATTATAATTGTAACACCAATGGTGTTTTACCTTTCTTCGCAAGGGGCTTACTTGCCCATGTCGAGGTTGTGACCCAAACTGATGGCCTTAACCAAAGCGACTGCGATAATCATTACAAATCCTAATGTCAACATAATCTTTTTACCTTTCTTTTTTAAGTTGTTAATGTTATCCTTTTGTTATCGAGTGCAAAGATACGCTGTTTGCGCACACAGTCCAAACAATTCGCACTAAAATGGTATGAAATCCCACTTTTGTTGACCTCGGTCAAAATAAAAATCGAGGACTTGCGTTATATCAATAAAAGGCAATTAATAACTACATAACAACAACTATGATGACGGAAGGATATATCGTAAAGCGCTTCGGGCAGCCCGTAAAGCGTTATGTTCAGATTTTGGAGCTCAAGGACGACCCTGAGTCGCTGGCCAGCTATCGTAAAGCTCACTCGCGCGAGGACTTCTGGCCCGAAATCAAGCAGGGAATACAGGAAGTAGGCATCCTGGAGATGGAACTATATATTATAGGTACGCGCGAGGTGATGATCGTAGAGACTCCCCTCGACTTCGACTGGGACAAGGCTATGGCCAGGCTCGCACAGCTGCCCCGCCAGCAGGAATGGGAAAACTTTGTCGGCCGTTTCCAAAAGTGCAAGGAGGGCGATACCTCTGACGAGAAGTGGCAGATGATGGAGCGTTTCTTCTATCTGTACGAAGACTGATGACTGGCAACGGTCGCAGAAACAGCTGCAGACTTAACGGCAAAATGGTTGGAAAAAGTGGGGATAATGATGACAATCCTTACTTTTTTCAACATTTTTCGTAAATTTCATTACAATTTGTGCGGTTTTTAAGTAAAAATGTGTAACTTTGCCCAAAAGATTGAGAGAAATTGTATCAAGGTTAACATTTTTACTTAAAACATTAACAGAATGAAAGCTACGGATGTTGTGGAAAATCTTAAGAGAAGATTTCCAAATGAGCCTGAGTATATCCAGGCTGTCAGCCAGGTTTTGGCTACCATTGAGGATGAATACAACAAGCACCCCGAATTTGACAGGGCCAACCTCATCGAGCGCCTTTGTGTTCCGGATCGCATCATCCAGTTCCGCGTAAACTGGGTCGACGACAAAGGCAATGTGCAGACCAACATGGGTTACCGCGTCCAGCACAACAACGCCATCGGCCCCTACAAAGGCGGCATTCGTTTCCACTCATCGGTAAACCAGTCTATTCTCAAGTTTCTTGCTTTTGAGCAGACTTTCAAGAACTCGCTCACTACCCTGCCTATGGGCGGCGGCAAAGGCGGCAGCGACTTCTCGCCCCGCGGCAAGAGTAATGCCGAGGTGATGAGGTTCTGCCAGGCTTTCATGCTCGAACTCTACCGCCACATCGGTCCCGACGAAGATGTTCCGGCAGGTGACATCGGCGTGGGTGGCCGCGAGGTGGGCTATATGTTTGGTATGTACAAGAAGCTCACCCATCAGTTCTGCGGCATCCTCACCGGAAAGGGTCAGGAGTTTGGCGGTTCGCGCATCCGTCCCGAAGCCACGGGCTACGGCAACATCTACTTCCTCGAGAACATGCTGAAGACGCGCAACATAGAGCTCGCCGGCAAGACGGTGCTCGTATCGGGTTCGGGCAACGTGGCACAATATACTATGGAGAAACTGCTCGAGCTCGGCGCCAAGCCCGTCACCTGTTCTGACTCCGACGGATATATCTACGACCCCGACGGAATAGACCGCGAGAAGCTCGACTACATCATGGAACTCAAGAATATAGAGCGTGGCCGCATACGCGAATATGCCGAGAAGTACGGCGTGAAATACGTGGAGGGCGCCAAGCCTTGGTTTGAGAAGGCCGACATCGCCACACCCTGTGCCACCCAGAACGAAATCAATGAAGAGGCTGCGCAGGCACTGGTGGCCAACGGCGTGATAGCCGTGACCGAGGGCGCCAACATGCCCACCACTCCCGAGGCCATCAAGGTGTTCCAGGATGCCAAAATCCTCTACTGCCCCGGCAAGGCAAGCAATGCCGGCGGTGTGGCAGTATCGGGACTGGAGATGACGCAGAACTCGGAGCGTCTGCGCTGGTCGCGCGAGGAGGTGGATGCCAAGCTGCGCGAAATCATGAACGACATCCACGCCAACTGTGTGAAATACGGTACACAGGCTGATGGCTACATCAACTACGTGAAGGGTGCCAACATAGCCGGCTTCCTCAAGGTTGCACGAGCCATGATGGCACAAGGCATAGTCTAAAACAAGATGCGCACCACCTCGTCCATGGGCAGAAGCTGCTCCTTGGGCACCGCAAAGTAAAGGTGGCCGTCGCGATAGATAAACGATAACTTCTGGCCAGTGCGCAAGACGGTGACACTGGCAGGCTTACGGGCAGTAATCAGGTTGACCTGGTTGCTGCCTTTTGGCATTACATGGGCATAGAGCGTATCGCTGCCACGCGAGGTGAGCTTGACATTGCAGAGCTCGGGTCCGGGCGTGATACCGGTGCCGAAGATTGACTCGCGACCATACTCCATCCACTGCGACAGACTGTCCATCTTGGCATAGAACTCCCGCGGCATGTCGCCGTCGGGCCGGGGACCCACATTGACCAGGAAGTTGCCACCAAGGGAACGCGCCTGAGCCAACCGGTTTGAAGAACCAGGCCATAGGGCGGAACTTCTCCTTGCGGTCGTAGCCCCAGCCGCCGCCATAGGTCCACAGGTCCTGCACCTCCCACCAGGGCGATGGGATATAGGTAGGCTCGCCACACTCAAAGGGCGTGGTGAGGTCGCCTATGCGCACGCTGGTTCCGTCGGGGTTGTCGGGGTCTACCAGATTGGCCCATCTGTCGTTGATGACGATACCGGGCTGCATGGTTCTAATCCAACTGTATATCTTCTCGGTATTGTTCTCAGCGATGCCACGCCACTCCATACCGTCGAGCCACAGCAGATCTATCTTGCCATAGTGCGTAAGCAGTTCTTCCAGCTGGCGCATCACATATCCCACAAATCTTACATACTTCGCGCGATTGGCTACGCTGTCGGTTATGGCTGGCACCTTGCTTCGAGTTCTGACATTAAACTCACACGGCGCCATTGCCTCAGGATAATGCCAGTCGCGGGGCGAAAAGTAAAGGCCCACCTTGAGTCCGGCGGCACGACACGCATCGACATACTCGCGCACGAGGTCGCGGCCGGGCAAGTCGTGGCGCACGCCTATGCCATACTTGGATGGCCAGAGGGCATAGCCGTCGTGGTGACGGGTGGTAAGCACGGCATAGGTGAACCCGGCGTCATGGGCTGCCGTGAGAAAACTGTCGGGAAGAATGGTGGGCTTGAACTTGCGGGCAAGCCGGTAATAACGCTTGGGACTGTGATAACGCTTGCCGCCATAGCGGTAGTGCTTTATCATGTTCCAGGATGGCTGAATGCCGTCGACACTGTGTATGCCCCAGTGCATAAACAGGCCGAGCGCCGCGCCGGGATACCACTGGGCGTCTGGATGGCGCGTGGGCATCACCATGTCGTCGGGCACCGGAGCGGCAATGAGCTTCTCGGCCCGCTGCACATCGGCAGCGTCTATCTTGTAATCATCGGGGTTGATACGGGGCTGCGCATGGAGCATCGACGCCGCCGCACAGATAGTCAGCAAAGTATTGATTTTTCGCATTAGGTTTGGTATTGTTAAGTATTACTGTTGCAAAATTACACAATTAAGCCAATACCGCGCCTGTAATATTTGCTATTTCGCTTGTGGCACATGACACAATGACAACAACTGCGACCACCCCTAAAAAAAGAAATGCAGCCTTGCGTGCGGACATAAAAAAAGGACTGAGAAAACCTCAGTCCTTTGTGGTGATTCCGGCGGGATTCAAACCCACAACCTTCTGATCCGTAGTCAGATGCTCTATTCAGTTGAGCTACGGAACCATTCCGTTCTTTGCTTCTTAAGTAGTAGGCTAACCTTGCTCCTTAATTGCGAGTGCAAAGGTACAGAGTTTTTCCTATACCGCCAAACATTTCCTCAATTATTTTTCAAAAAACAGCATTTTTCCTGTTTTCGGCCATATTTTACCCCATATTTGGCGATAATGACTGCCCTGGCCATGTCTGCCGAGCGCAACCTGACCTCGCCACATAGGAACTGCACCCAGAGACCGGAAACGACAATCTGCGCCCTGGTGACCACGGCGAACCTAAAAAAAAGAGCCGTATCCACTACAAATACGACTCTCTAAAAAGAAATATAAATAATTCGATTACTTAATCAGGTCAACCGAACGCTTGAGGAAGTCATTCAGACGCTGTCCCTTCAGCATGCCGTTCTGGAGCAATGCCAAGTCGATGAGCTGATGTACCACCTCATTGCCAGCAGCGTATTCGCCCAGAATCTGGGTCTTCTTGGCACGCTGGTCGTTGATGGCCTTCTGCGTATTGGCCTTGTCGTCCTTCTCCTCCTGACTGATTTCCTCGTCTTTCTTGCCACTCTGGCTCTGATTGATGGCAGCCAGACGAGCTTCCTGACCACGCAATTCGGCCTCAACCGGCTTCAGAGCATCTGCAGTAGCCTTGTCGGTCTCGTCAAGTACACGCTTGATGAGCGGATGGTCGCTGTTGAGTACTACCATATACGAATCAGGCATCTGCATATAGAAACTCATGCCAGGCTGATACTTGCTGGTCTCCTTCATACGACGCATATATTCATTCTGGGTGACGAGTACAGGCTGTCCATTCTCGCCCATAGGCTGGACCTCGACCATGAACTCGGCCTTGTCTATCTTGGGCATCTGAGTCTTGAAGACCTCTGACAGCTTGGCGCTCTCATCCTCGCCCAGCTCGTTCTTCTTCTCGTCGTCCTTGGTGATAAGACGGTCGGCGATGTCGGCATCGACACGTGTGAAGCGGCTCTTCTCAAACTTCTGCTCCAACATGGAGATGGCAGGAGTATCGAGTTCACCGTCCATCAGCAGCACGCTGTAACCCTTGGCCTTGGCAGCTTCGATATATGAATACTGCTCGGTGGCATCGTTGGCGTAGAGATATACCAGATTACCATCCTTGTCGGTCTGGTTGTCCTTGATGAGGGTCTTGTACTCCTCGAAGGTGAAGTACTTGCCGTCGGTGTCCTTCATCAGGGCAAAGTCCTTGGCGCGGTCATAGAAATCTTCCTGCGACAGCATGCCGTAGTTGATGAAGAGCTTCAGGTCGTCCCACTTCTCCTCGAAAGCCTTGCGGTCAGTCTTGAAGAGCGACTGCAGACGGTCTGCTACCTTCTTGGTGATGTAGGTAGAGATCTTCTTCACGTTGGCATCACTCTGCAGATAGCTTCGGCTTACGTTGAGGGGGATGTCGGGAGAGTCAATCACGCCATGCAGGAGAGTGAGGAAGTCGGGCACTATGCCTTCGACCTGATCGGTCACAAACACCTGGTTGCAGTAGAGCTGTATCTTGTTGCGCTGGAGTTCTATATTGCTCTTGATGCGTGGGAAATAGAGAATACCCGTAAGATGGAAGGGGTAATCTACATTCAGATGAATCCAGAAGAGGGGCTCATCGTGCATGGGATAGAGCGTGCGATAGAACTTCTTGTAGTCCTCGTCCTTCAACTGACTTGGGGTAGCGGTCCAGAGAGGCTCCACGTCGTTGATGATATTGTCCTCGGCAGTCTCCACCTGCTTGCCGTCCTTCCACTCGGTCTTCTTGCCAAAGGCTACGGGCACAGCCAGGAACTTGCAGTACTTGTTGAGCAGCGACTCGATGCGGGCCTTCTCCAGGAATTCCTTGCAGTCGTCGTCGATGTAGAGGATGATGTCAGTACCACGGTCTTCCTTCTCTGTTTCTTCCAGTGTATATGAAGGGCTGCCGTCGCAAGACCATTTCACGGCCTTGGCGTCATCCTTGTAGCTGCGGGTAACAATCTCTACCTTCTTGCTTACCATGAAAGCAGAGTAGAAACCCAAACCGAAATGACCGATGATGGCATTGGCCTTGTCCTTGTACTTCTCCATGAAGTCGTTGACGCCAGAGAAGGCTATCTGATTGATATAGCGGTCAACCTCGTCGGCAGTCATACCGATACCGCGGTCGCTGATGGTGAGCGTACCCTTGTCCTTATCCAGGTTTACATGCACGGTGAGGTCACCCATCTCGCCTTTGAAATCACCCTGGGCAGCCAGGGTCTTCAGCTTCTGGGTAGCGTCTACCGCATTGGAAACCATTTCACGAAGGAAGATCTCGTGATCAGAATAGAGGAACTTCTTGATGACAGGGAATATGTTCTCTGTCGTTACTCCGATATTACCTTTTTGCATAATTATATGTATTTTATAAAGTTTCGTTCACTTTAATCATTTGCAAAAAACGTGCCACAGCCATCTGGATGCTCCATAAAATCATATTACCATGTTGCGCTTGTTCCTTATATATATATAATAAGGTATAGGGATGCAGGAAAAGTGATGACTGCTGATTGCCCTACCCTACCAGCTACGAGTGATATGACTCAAAACACGCGCAACAACCGCCTTGATACCTACAAACCAGGCAATCATAAAGCCCAAATAGACAAAAATACGATGAAAACCATCACTTTTCCACTAATTTTCTTTCGTTTTCCAAAAAGATGTAGTACCTTTGCACCCGCTGTCACGTGATGGCAGCAATAAAATTCAAACCTAATCATAATTTTACATTAAAAATGGCAACAAAGATCAGATTACAGCGCGGCGGTCGTAAAGGCTATGCTTTCTACAGCATCATTATCGCTGACGCAAGAGCACCACGTGATGGTAGATTTACTGAGAAGATTGGTACTTACAATCCTAACACCAATCCTGCAACTGTAGATTTGAATTTCGAGCGTGCACTCTACTGGGTAGAGGTTGGCGCACAGCCCACCGACACAGCTCGCAACATCCTCAAGGGCGAGGGCGTTTACCTGATGAAGCACCTCAAAGGTGGCGTAAAGAAGGGTGCATTCGACGAAGCTGCTATGCAGCAGAAGTTTGAGGCCTGGAAGCAGGGCAAGGACCAGAAGACCACTACTACTCGTGAGAACGTAGCAAAGGGTAAGAAGGAAGCTGCTGCCAAGGAGCTCGAGCAGGAGAAGAAGATTAACGAGGCTATCGCCAAGAAAGTAGCTGACAAGAAGGCTGCTGAGGCTGCTGCCAAGGCTGAGGCCGAGGCTGCTGCTCAGGCTGAAGCTACCGAAGAGGCTCCCGCTGAGGCTTAATTCTTCACCGGAAAAGAAATTGATATAGGCTGATTTCCGCAAGGAAGTCAGCCTATTATCGTTTGTATGCATCACAATGACGCTACCCCATCCTTTCTCCATGATGATAATGATAGCTTTGCCGAGTTCCCGTACCATCGTGATGGATTGCCGAGTTGTGGCAGACAACAAATGAAAATTGCTTCTATACAATGACAAGGCATCACCGTATAGAAGCAATATATGGGGACGAGTCTATCCCGTAGAGTTATTACATCACGCCGTCTTCACGGAGCTTGAGCTGCCAGTTCCATGCACTGCGCATGACGTCATCAAGAGGAGTATCGGCCTTCCAACCCAGCACCTCATTGGCGTGGGTACAGTCGCCCCAAATCTTCTCGATATCGCCTTCACGACGAGGACCATACTTCCAGTTGAGCTTCACGCCGGTGGCACGCTCAAAAGCCTCAACAATCTCGAGGGTAGAATTGCCCTTACCTGTACCGATGTTGAAATACTCGATAGGCTCAGTTTCCTTGTCAAGCACGCGCGCCATAGCAGCCACATGAGCCTTGGCCAGATCCACTACATAGATATAGTCGCGGATACAGGTACCGTCGGGAGTGTTATAGTCGTTGCCGAAGATGGTGAGCTGCTCGCGCACACCGATAGCAGTCTGAGTAACAAAGGGGATGAGGTTGTTGGGCACACCATTGGGCAGCTCGCCGATGAGAGCCGATGGGTGGGCACCGATAGGATTGAAGTAACGCAGCACGATGCTCTTGATGGGAGCGCCACTGTTGATATCGTCGAGGATAATCTGCTCGTTCACCTCCTTGGTATTGCCATAAGGCGAGGTAGCCTTCTGGTGAGGAGCCTGCTCGGTAACAGGCAGATTCTCGGGCTTGGGCTGACCGTATACGGTGCATGAAGAAGAGAAGATGATGCCCTTGACATTATACTTAGGCATGAGTTCCAGCAGGTTGACCAGCGAGATGATATTGTTGTGATAATAGAGCAAAGGCTTCTGCACACTCTCACCCACTGCCTTGGAAGCGGCGAAATGGATGATACCCTCGATGTCAGGGTATTTCTCAAACACCTTCTCTGTAGCCTCCTTGTCACGGAGGTCAACCTTCTCAAAGGCAGGACGGATGCCTGTGATTTTCTCAATACCGTCGAGCACTTTCTCATTGGAGTTAGACAGATTGTCTACTACAACTACCTTGTAGCCTGCCTGCTGCAGTTCAACTGTGGTATGAGAGCCGATAAAGCCAGTACCACCTGTTACCAGAATTGTCTGTTTCATATTGTTTGATATTATGATAAATAATCGTTATTCTACCGTTTATTCGAGCCCCAATGCGGCCTTCAGACCGCTATCCACGCCGCCGAAGCCCATAAATGCGAGACTCAGCAGGCCGGCTGCCACGAGCACGATGGCCATACCACGCATGCCCTTGGGTATCTGCACCAGAGCCATCTGCTCTCTCATTCCGGCAAAGACGGTGAGCGCCAAGGCAAAGCCCAATGCGGTAGAGAAAGCATAGGCGATGCTCTCCGCCAGCGTATAGTCTTTCTGAATGACGAGGATGGCCACACCCAGCACCGCACAGTTGGTCGTGATGAGTGGCAGGAAGATGCCCAACGCCTGATAGAGGGCGGGCGAAACCTTACGCAGGATGATTTCAACCATCTGCACCAGTGCCGCGATGACCAGAATGAAGGCCAGCGTCTGCAGATACTGCAACCCGAGCGGCACAAGCAGTCCATACTGGATAAGATAGGTCACGATGGTGGCCAGCGTGAGCACAAAAGCCACTGCCATACCCATGCCCAGAGCGGTGTCTATCTTCTTGGAGACACCCAGGAACGGACAGATGCCCAAGAACTGGGAAAGAATGATGTTGTTGACGAATATCGCCGAGATGAATATCAGGATATATTCCATAGTCTATGCCTTTTTGAAATGGTTGAACACTGCGACAAGATAACCCAAGGTGATGAATGCACCCGGAGGAAGCACAAAGAGCAGGATGTTGGTAGTCTCGGGCAAGAGGGCACACCCGAAGAGCGACCCTGCGCCCAGAATTTCACGCACGGCACCGAGCAGAGTCAGTGCCAGGGCAAAGCCCAGACCGATACCCACACCGTCGGCGATGCTCGCCAGCGGAGTGTTTTTGCAGGCGAAGGCTTCGGCACGGCCCAATATCACACAGTTGACCACAATCAGCGGGATATAGATGCCCAGACTCTTATTGACATCGGGCAGATAAGCCTCGATAAACATCTGGAGAATGGTGACGAAGGTAGCGATGACCACTACGAAGACAGGTATGCGCACCTTGTCGGGGGTGATGTTCTTGATGCAGGAGATGACAAAGTTGGTACATATCAGCACTGCCATCGTGGCCAGACCCATCATCAGTCCGTTGGTGGCACTTGTGGTGGTAGCCAGTGTGGGACACATGCCCAAGAGCAATACGAATGTGGCATTCTCCTTGATGATGCCGTTTTTGATTATATTGAGTAGATTCATCGTTGTCTATCCTTTCTTTATTTTGGTTGCGCCAGTGTGGGCGTCGGCTGACTGCTGCATATAGGCGGCATACGCCTGGTTTACGGCTTTCAGGAAAGCTCTCGAGGTAATGGTCGAGGCGGTGATAGCGTCTACCTCACCTCCGTCCTTGCTCACGGCGAGTGGCTTCACGGCCTTCTTGCCGATGATGTTTCCCTTGCCGTCTTTCTGAAACCACGTGGCAGCCTTGGCGCCAAGTCCCGGAGTCTCAGCGTGCTGCAATACGGTATAACCGGTGATGGTACCGTCATCGGCAAAGCCCACCAGCACACGCAAGTCACCGCCAAATCCCATCGTCTGGCTCTCCACGGCAGCACCGCCGCCAGCCACACGATGCACTATCAGTTCCGTCGGTTTGCCGTTGACCGTCATACATACGGTGTCTGTCTTGCTCACCTTCACGTCGCTGCTTCCCATCACGGTGCGTATGCCCTCAGCCAGAGCCAGGGTCTTCTGCGCAGCCTTCGGACCCTCTGTGATGTGGTTGACCACTGCCAGCAGACATCCTGTCACCAGTGCCACTCCCACCAGCACCACTATCATGTTGGTGAGTGTCGATTCCATCTTCTTCATCGGCTTACCTCCCCAAATCGTTTAGGTTTGACATAGAAGTTGATGAGGGGCGTAAAGGCATTCATGATGAGTATGGCAAACGACATACCCTCGGGATAGCTGCCCCAGTTGCGTATCACCACGGTGAGCACACCTATGCCCACGGCATAGATGACCTGCCCGCGATGTGTCATGGGCGATGTGACATAGTCGGTAGCCATAAAGATGGCACCCAGCATCAGACCGCCACTCAGCACCACTGCCATAGGATGGGCGTAGACCGGATTGACCGCATGCAACGCCCCGCTCAGCACGAAGACGGTGGCCAGAATGGTAACGGGGATATGCCAGGTGATGACACGGCGCCAGAGCATCCATATCAGTCCGGCTATCAGTGCCAGGGCACACACCTCACCTATGGTGCCTGCTCCATAGCCATTGGCCACATTGCCCAACAACATGTCGACCGTGTCGGGCAAGCCCTGCAACACGCTTACGTCGCCAGTCTTGATGGCGGTCTTCATCAGGCTCAGCGGAGTGGCTCCAGTCACTGCATCGGTATACGCCATCTGCTGTCCTGCCACTGGCCATGACGTCATGGCTGCCGGAAAGCTGACCAGGAGGAAACAGCGACCCACGATGGCTGGATTAAAGGGGTTGCAACCCAGTCCACCAAAGGTCATCTTGCCGATGCCGATGGCTACCAGTGCGCCCACGATAATCACCCAGATGGGGAAATTGCTGGGCAGGTTCATACCCAGCAGCAGACCCGTGATGCAAGCCGACCCGTCGAGCAGCGTGGTGGGGCGGCGCAGCATATAGCGTGTTATCGCCCACTCAAAGAAGACACAGGCCGCCACGCTTACCGAACAGACTACCACCGAGCCCAGCCCGAAGTAATAGAACGACACCAGCAGGGCCGGCACCAGCGCTATCAGCACATTATACATATTGCGCTCTACGCTGTCGCCGCCGTGGGCGTGGGGCGAAAGGGATATTATCAATTTACTCATTATCTTATTTCTTCTGATTACGTGATTTGATATTGGCCATCACCCTACCCTTGCCGATTACGATGTTGTCGAGGATAGGCCGATGTGACGGACAGGTAAACTGGCAGCTGCCGCAGGCTATGCACGATACTATCTGCTCCTGCTCGGCACGGTCGTACATATCGTTGGCAGAGAGCGTAGCGAGCAGATAGGGCTCGAGACCCATAGGACATACCTCGACACACTTGCCGCAACGGATGCAGGGCTGCACCTTGCCGCGATGGGCGTCGCTGCCACTGAGCACGGTCACGGCATTGGTACCCTTGCATACGGGCACTTCGAGCGAGGCTACAGCCTTACCCATCATGGGTCCGCCGGCCAGCACCTTGTTGTCGCCCTCGGGCAGACCGCCGCAGAAGTCCACCAGTTGGGCAAAGGGGGTGCCCATGCGCACCAGATAGTTGGCCGACTTGCCCATAGCCAGACCCGACACCGTGGTATAGCGTTCGAAGAGAGGCTTGTGCTTCATCACCGCCTGATAGACGGCATAAGCCGTGGCCACGTTCTGCACGATGACACCCACGTTGACGGGGATGGCAGGCGGCGCCGGAACTTGTCTGTCGATGACGGCATCGACCAGCTGCTTCTCGCCACCCTGCGGGTACTTCATCTTCAGCGGCACAATCTTTATATCTTGCCTGTTGGCAGTCTTCTCTTGCAAGAGACGGATGGCGTCGGGCTTGTTTTCCTCGACACCTATATAGCCACGATCTACGTGGGCAGCGCGCATCAGCAGGTCGAGACCCACCAGTATCTCGTCGGCATGCTCCAGCATGAGCCGATAGTCCGACGTGATGTAGGGTTCACACTCCACGCCGTTGAGTATCACGCACTCTGCCTTAGCAGTAGGCGGCGGACAGAGCTTGACATGACAGGGGAAGCCGGCACCACCCATACCCGTAATACCGCCCCACCTCACGCGGGCCACGATCTCTTCGGCAGTGAGTTCGGGGTGTTTGTCCAGGGTTTCGAGCGCCGCGCTGCGGTCTATCGTTTCTTCCCACTCGTCGCCCTCTACCTTGATGATGATGGCGGGATGGCGGTAGCCCGTGGCGTCGACGACGCTGTCTATGCGGGTCACCGTACCCGATACCGATGAATAGATGGGCGCCGACACAAATCCGCCGGCTTCGGCGATGAGCGTACCCACCTTCACCTTGTCGCCCTTGGCTACCACAGCCTTAGCGGGTGCGCCGATATGCTGTGAGAGGGGGAATATGGCCTCTGTGGGCAGCGGCGCCTGGACGGTGGCCACGTCGGCAGTGATTTTGTGCTCAGCCGGGTGCACGCCACCTATCTTGAATGTATGCAGTTTCATGCTTCTGCCTCCTTTTTCTTTATGGGGAAATTGACTTTGACGATGGCACCGGTAGGACACTCAGCCACACACTTGGTACACATACGGCATTTGTTGTAGTCGATATACGACAGATTGTTCTCTACAGTGATGGCGCCAAAGGGGCAGACCTTCTCGCACTTGCCACAGCCGATGCAGGCAGCCTGACACGACTTGCGGGCTATGGGTCCGCGGTCTTGGTTGACACAGCCCACATAGACGCGACGACCCTTGGGGCCCTTCTTGCGCAGTTCGATGACGTGGCGAGGACATGCCTTGGCACAACTGCCACAGCCGGTACACATCTGTTCGTCGACTTCGGGCAGTCCGGTAGCGGGATTGATGACGATGCCACCAAACTGGCAGGCATCGGCACAGTCGCCACAGCCCAGACAGCCATAGCCACAACCGCTCTCGCCTGCTCCGGCAGCATTGACAGCCGCACAAGTGTGCAGACCTTCATAGACAGCCACCTTGCCACGCTTGTCGCAACTGCCGTTGCAGCGCACCACCGCCACCATAGGTTCGGCAGCCTGGGCAGCCATGCCCAACACGTCGGCAATCTTGCCCATAGCCTCGTCGCCACCTACAGGACAGCGCAGTCCGTCCAGACTTCCCTTGTCGGCGCCTTTGACCAGCGCTTCTGCCAAGGCTGCACATCCGGCAAAGCCACAACCGCCACAGTTGGCACCAGGCAGACACTCCTGCACGTCCTTGACGCGAGGGTCTTCCTTGACGGCAAACCTGCGCGACACGATGTACAGCACCACCGCTGCCAGCAAAGCCACACCGCCGAGGGTCAGCACCGCCACTACAATATAGTTCATTTCATTCATAGTCTCTCAATAATACTTATTTGGATATGTCTGCCCACAAGATTACGGCAGAGGTATAGTAATATATAATAAGGTATAAGAACCAGCAGGCTGTACAGCGCCGCCGCCATTTCGCTGCTTGCGACTATCACCCTACAGACCACAAATACCGCCATCATCAAGAGCAGCGGCATTGCAAATCCCAATGCCAGAGCCACCTTGACCGATGACGAAGAGGTGACGACTCTCACCCTGTCGCCCACGCTGCAGGCTACGCATCTATCTACAGGTACGCTGATGAGCGTCTCCCTGCACTCCGAGGCGTTGCAGTGCCCCGACAGACCGCATCCGGCACAAGCCGACGACCGTACTACCCGTACGCTGACGCTTGTCGGGGTTATCTGTTCTACGATGCCTTCCTTGCTGACGGCATTGACAGACTTAGGGGATGAACTTGCTGATGTTGTCAAACCAATCCTAAACACAAAGGCAATGGCGACATTGCCCATATATTAATAATGTGTGCAAAATTAACTATTTTTTCTGACTTAGCCACACACTTTGGCCATTAAATGAGCGTTAAACTTTGATTAAACGATGACCTTCCCACGCCTGTTCATTCCATTTTTGCATACAATGATAAAAAACTTAGGTTTTTTCTTTGTGTTTTATCCCACATCCATTATCTTTGCATATAGATAAACACCATGGAGCCGGCCTGCCGGTACCCTGGAAAACTAATAATACAAAGCCTACGGCATGAAAGCGACAGAACAAACGGTGCAACAGATAGAGCGCGCCATCCGAAAAACAGCACAGAAGTTTCCCACTGACAGCGAGAACTCGGTGATCACAGACATACACATCAAGGTATCGCCTGAGAGTGGCGAGATGGTCTCGTTCGACGACGATGACATGGAGCTCAACCGCTGCGTGGTAGAACAGTGGATAGACTGTAACGACGACGATTTCTACACCCACGTCACCACCCTGCTCACCAACACGCTGAAGCGCATGAGCGACACCATCGACCAGATGGGCATCATGAAGCCTTTCAGTTTTGTGCTGGAAGACGACGACCGCAACACCGTAGCCGACCTGTATCTCGCCGACGACGATACCGTTATCATTGGCGATGACCTGATGAAGGACCTCGACTCAGACCTCGACTCCTTCTTCGACAATCTGATGAAGGAATAGACCGGAGCATTATCCGCCCTTAAGATACCAGCCCCCACAGTGCCAGTCATGGCGTTGTGGGGGCTGTCGGTTGCTGACCGCCCATTGGAGGCCGAAGGGAAAACCGCCGTGATGCGGTTTATCTGCGTTGCAGGACGCGAAATGGCAAATGCGGGGCGCGAAACGAGTATGGCAAAGCACGATTTCAGCATTTCAGGGTTTGAAACCATCGCCAACGCAGTCGCCGCAGAGAATTGCCGGCACGGTATACACTTTATGCCGTGTGCCAGAGCGACGGGGAGAGACTGGCGTCGAGTCTGGCTGACTGCGAAAGACCAAGCGCTGACTGCGGAAGACCAAGCGATGACTACGGAAGACCAAGCGCTGACTGCGGAAGACCAAGCGCTGACTGCGGAAAACCAAGCGCTGACTGCAAAAAACCAAGCGCTGTACAGCGGCAGCGTGCAGCCCAATGCGGCAGCCAGGACATCGGGCACAAAGATTTTGGCGTTTTGTTGTCTGTTCTCATAAATTATTTATAATTTCGCCTTTCAATTGACAATAGCACATAGAGATGAAAAAAACCATAAGATATATAGGTGGCATCGTGACGGCGGCAGCACTTGCAGCGGCAGCGGCATGGTGGCTGAGCCTGCCCGCCCCCGAAGACCAGCACCGCTGCATGGCGATGATAGAGCACCAACGCTGCGCACAGCTGTCTGTAGGCACGCTGTCTATGCCACTCATCAGCAACATCGACGACCGCGACACCACGCGACCCTACCGCAACTTCGACACATGGACTCCCGCCTATACCGACACCATCTACACCCCGGCGGTGTGGGTAAACCGTTGGGCGCTGCTCCCCTCCTGTCACGGCAGTCTTGCCACTCCCATTGCCCGCCCCATCTATGGCGGCGACAGCACAGCCACAGCCCTTCACCTGCGCCGCGAGCTGGCGCTCTACGAAGATATGCTCCACTACTATCGGGGCGACAAAGAGGGCGGCTATACCCTGAAGAGAAACATCGACGAGCAGCGCCGCGAGACTGCCAATCTGAAATACTATCTGCGGGTACACGGCGTGCAGGACGAAGGCTATCACGACATTACACGCTATTACCGCCGCCAGGACCGACAACTGCAAAGACTGCTGTCGCTGCAGCGCGACAGTAAGCGCCAGACGGCCATCATCACTCAGCGCATATCCATCCTCCGCAAAGCACTCGCCAACCTCTCAGGTGCCAAGTTTACCACCCAAGCCCGATACGAAGCCATTGTGAAAGAGGGTAAACAACGGCAGCGCTACCCGCTGCACGCTGTGGCAGAGCGCAGCAGGCAAGGCTATCTGCTGCTGCAACGTACAGACAGCATTACCCCCGACAGCGCAAGGGCCGTGAGCATGGTGGCATGGCCGAGGATGCTGGACGAAGAGGCACTGGTCACCACCTATCGCGACCTTTACGCCCGCCACGTCATACGCGACAACAGGCTCAACATCAGCCGCAGATTGGGTATCGCTCCCATCGGTCCCCTACCTGCCGGCTATACCGGCTACTGGCTCAGCCGCCAGGACAATGGCTCGGTCACTGCCGGATATAGGGTCAAGGGTCGCCGCCAGGGCGAGGGCCTCATCTTCAGCCCCGACAGTGTGGAGCTATGGGGACGCTTCAATGCCGACACCCTCTGCTACGGCATCAGCCGCCACCGCACCGACTGGTACAGAGGCGACATGGACCGCCATGGGCGCCCCCACGGTCACGGCACTCTCTGCTATGACGGCTGTCGCACATACTGCGGAAGCTGGAAAGCTGGACACAGAGAAGGTTTCGGCTATCAGACGGGGCTCAACACGGCACTGCAAGCAGGTGAATGGGAAGCCGGAAACTATCGCGGCGAGCGCCTCACCTATACCTCTGACCGCATCTATGGCATAGACATCTCGCGATTTCAACACGAGAAAGGCAAGAAGAAATTCGGCATCGACTGGCAGCGGCTGCGCATCAGCCATCTCGGCACGTCGAGCCGCAAGCGCATCAACGGGCATGTGGACTACCCCATCTCCTTCATGTACATCAAAGCCACTGAGGGCATCTCCATACGCAACCGCTACTACGCAGCCGACTACCGCCAGGCACGAAGCCGCAATATACACGTGGGCAGTTACCACTTCTTCTCGACCACCACTCCGGGAGCTGCACAGGCACGCCACTTCCTGCGCCACGCCCGTCTGTCAAAGGGCGACCTGCCTCCGGTGCTCGACATAGAACCCTCGACGGCACAAATCAAACGCATGGGCGGCCCCGAAGCCCTCTGGCGCGAGGTGAGAGCATGGCTCAGGGTGGTAAGACAGCGCTCGGGCGTGGCACCGGTGCTCTACATCAGCCAGATGTTTGTCAACACCTATCTGCCCTACGCCCCCGATGTGCGCAGCAACCATCCGGTGTGGATAGCACGCTATGGCGAATACAAGCCCGATGTGCGCCTGGCCTACTGGCAGCTGTGTGCCGACGGCCGCGTCAATGGTATCAGGGGCGAGGTAGACATCAATGTGTTCAACGGCTATAAAGACGAGTTCAGACTCTTTCTGGAGCAAAACTGCATACGCTGAAAAAAAATCGGCATCGGTGCAACTTTTCCTGCCGATGGTTCGTCCAATAGTCAGAAACCAATAAAACAATTACAAATATGAAAAGAATAATCATTATGGCACTGGTGGCGCTGATGACTTGCACCACTATGCAGGCAGCAGGAAAGCACGTTGACGCAACTGAAGGCAACACCGTATCGCAGCGCAGAGTACCTAACTTCACAAGAATAGAATCTGTAGGAAGTATAGACATCGTATACACCCAGGGCAACAGACCGAGCGTCAAGGTCGTGGGCAAGGCCAAAGAGGTAGACTGCGTCATGACCTACGTGAGGGGCAACATACTCAGAGTAGGCTACAACAGCGGATCGCGTATGTTCAACTTCAGCTCAGGAGATGATGTCAAGGTATATGTGACCTCGCCCGACCTGGTAGGCGTAACGCTTAGAGGCAGCGGCGACTTCGAGTCCAAGGGCAAGATAGACAGCGACAACCTGACGGTAGAAATCGTAGGCTCGGGCGATGCCGACATGAAATACGTAATATGCGACAACTTCACGGTCAATCTGCGCGGTTCGGGCGATGTGGAAGTCGACTATCTGCGCTGTGCCACATCGAACATCTGGCTGCGCGGCTCGGGCGACATCGAAATCAAGCAGGACAGGGTCAAGAATACCAACATCATGCTCTATGGTTCGGGCAGCATCGAGGTCAAGGCGCAACGCTGCGGAGTAATCAACGCCTATACATACGGTTCGGGCGACATCAAGCTGAAAGGTTCGGCACGCCACCTCAACAGGAGAGCCAACGGCTCGGGCAGCATCGATGCATCACAACTGATGGAAACGCGATAAGAATGTATCATCATAACCCAAAAGACCATCTTCACCGATATGGAGAAGATGGTCTTTTGGTTTGGGTGGGTCAGCGCCTTATCCACGACATGTAGCGGTCGGTCCAGCGGCGCCCTCGGGCTGTATGGGCAAGTACCCACTCGGTAAGCGCCACACCCACAAGCGCCGTGACGATGCCCAGCAAGACATCGATGATGTAATGGTGGCAGGTGTAGACAGCCGTAAACCAGATGCCGATGCAGATAAAGGCGAAGAGCGCGACAAGCCAACGGCGGCTGCGACCCAGGACGGCATAGACAGTGGCTACCAGCATGTAGGCGGCATGCAGCGAAGGCACAGCGGCAAAGACATTGGCATTCTGGCCATACAGGGCATGGAAGACGGGCAGCCCGGTGAGGGCATCAAAGCGCGCAAGACCCGCCATATTGCCCGGCGTATACAGAACGGGGGTAAATCCATAGTCAAGAGCATACCATGGCGGGGCTGCGGGATGGGTGTAATAGCCGCAAAAGCCTATCAGATTGACCACAAGGAAGGCAATGGAGAAGCGGAGATAGACCGAATATCTGCCACGGAAATAGAGACACAGCGCAAAGGCCAAGGGCACAGGCACCCAGCACAGATAGAAGAGTCCGGCCATGACATCGGCCACGACATGATGGTGCTGGGCAAACCAGGCGCCGGGGATAACCGTCTCGCCGGAGGACAGGGCAATGCCAAACCATCTGAGCTCGGCATCATAGAGCTGGCGCACATCGATGTCGTTGACCATATAGTTGGGATAGAGGCGCATGGCATCGTAGGAGCAGGCGAAGATGACCCAAGGCATCAGCGCCAGCGCCACACGGCGGGTGGGTCTGAGGGCAACGAGCGCCACATAGACCACAAGAATATAGATGCTGAACATAGGGGGGGTTACTGCTTCTTGCCGGCGTTCAACACTTTGTAGCAATGGGCTATGCGCCAGCAGGCAGTAAGATTGGCAAGGACGGCGATGACCAGCATACCGCCAGCCAACCACCACAGATTGCCGGTCGCTCCGCTCGCGATAGCCGCCAAGGCGGTGATGACCACACGCTCGGGTCGCTGCAGGAGTCCCACCTTGCACTCGATGCCCAGTCCTTCGGCTCGGGCTCGCACATAACTGACCATCACCGAACCCAGGATGGCTGCATAGGTGGCGATGCCCATCCAGAACCAGTCGCAGTAAAGGAATACGACCGAGACGCCGAAGAGCGAAACCATCTCGCTATAGCGGTCGAGGGTAGAGTCCCACAGGGCGCCGAAGACCGAAGACTTGCCGCTGACGCGGGCCAACCGCCCGTCCATCATGTCGAAGAGTCCGGCAAAGAGTATCGTGGCACCACCCCATCCTACCATCTCCATGGCCTGGGCCATATCGCCGCTGCGGACCATGAGGGCTGCGACAACAAAGAGTGAGGTGGCAGCAAGATCGCCTACAAATCCTATGGTGGTCACCATATTGGGGGTAATGCCCACCTTGACCATAGCCTGGATAATGGGATTGATGATAACGTAGATTACGCGTTGAAGAAAGTCTCTGTAATTCATATTTCTATTGATTATTATCCATATTGTCATGACGACACGCGAAGACATAGCAACGCTGCATCTGATAGTTCCACAAGACTGCCACCAAGCAGGCCACAACCACCTTGGACACGATGAAATTGCAACCGGCGAGTTCGGTGACGAGATAGGTGAGCCCCGTATTGAGCCCTATGCTGCCCGCCCATACCACTATATAGCGCAGAGCAAGCCTCATCTTGCCCAGACGCTGTGCGGAGAAGACCCATCGGTAGTTGACCATGCAGTTGACCACACCTCCCGTGACGGCTCCGATAAAGGTGGCGCAGACATACCATAGCCCCAGAAGTTCAGCAAGTATCAGCGTGACGGCGAAGTCGGCAGCCGAAGCCACAACCGCCGAAGCCTCTGCCTTGCAGAAAGTCACGAGCTGTGTCTTCATATCATCCATATCACCAGTAACAGGATGAGAAGAGAATAGATGCCAGCCAGAATATCGTCGGCCATAACCCAGAAAGCGCCACGGCGACGGTCAAGGGCACGGATGCCCAATGGTTTGACGATATCAAAAAACCGGAAAAGGACAAACGCCAGCGCCGCATAGAGCCAGTGGCCCGCGGGGCACACGATGAGCGGAATCCAGACTCCAACCATCTCGTCGACAACCACACGGGAGGGGTCGTCGCCCCAGAACGGCTGCAACTTGTGGGTAGCCCATGTGCCCAAGCCGGTGAAGACCACAGCGGCAGCAAGCGTGACCCACGCCAGAGAGACAGCGTCGAGCCAGAACGATGCCCCCATCCACAGCAAGGTGGCAAAGAGGGCTCCCATGGTGCCAGGGCCCCACGGCCAGAAGCCACAGCCAAAGCCCGTGGCTATCAAGGTAGGAACAAAGGGTATATGTCTAATCATGAGTGCAAAAGTACTGATTATAAAAATAATGTAAAAGCTATTTAACGAAAAAAACATAAAAAGACAAAAAAGTTTTCTCGCATCCCAACAATATGCTTACCTTTGTATTTCGAACAACGTAAAAGAAATGGATGACAACAACATACTCTTAATTCGCAGGACTACCCTCGTGCTATTGCTGGTGATACTAAAACTCACCATGATGGCACAGGCGATGCTCACGGGGCAGATAGTGGACGCCGACGATGGCGGCCCGATACCCTACGCCAGTGCCTCATACAAGGGACAGCACAAGGCGGTGTCGAGCGACGCCGATGGCAAGTTCAGCATCGAACGCCACGAGGGCTGGACACTGACATTCAGTTCGGTAGGCTACACTCCTGTCTCCATCACCGTCAACGCCGCCACCAAGGAGTTGACCATCAAGCTGAAATCGGAGTCGCGCAAGATAGACGAGATAGTGGTCAAGGCACGCAGAGGCAAATACCGCCGCAAGGACAACCCTGCCGTGGAGCTCATGCGTCGTGTCATCGCAGCCAAGAAGCGCACCCATCTCGATAACCACCCCTACTACCAGTTCAACAAATACCAGAAGATAACCTTCGGTCTCAACGACATCAGCGACAGCGACCTGGAGCAGGGGCTCTTCAAACGCTCGCCGTGGCTGGTGGACTTTGTGGAGACCAGTCCCTATAACCACAAGCGCATCCTGCCCATCTCGGTCGACGAGACGGTGACGCAGCATGTGTATCGCAAAGACCCCAAGTCGGCAAAGACCATCATCAAGGGCCAACGTAGTGATGGCATCAACAACGTATTGCAGACAGGCGAAATACTTAATACTATGCTCAAAGACGTGTTTACCGACATAGACCTCTATGACAACCACATCCGTCTGCTGCAACACCCCTTCACCTCGCCTATCGGTGAGACAGCCATCTCCTTCTACCGCTATTATATAGAGGACACAGTGTATGTGGACCGCGACCTGTGCTATCACCTGCAATTCATCCCCAACAACCAGCAGGACTTCGGCTTCAGGGGCGACCTGTATATCCTCGCCGACTCGACGCTGCATGTCAAGAAGTGTAACATGACTATTCCTAAGAAGAGTGACGTCAACTTCATCGACGACATCAAGATAATACAGGAATATACCCGTCTGCCCAATGGAGACTGGGCGCTGACGACCGATGACATGGTGGCAGAGCTGAGCATCATAGCCAAGGCAGCCAAGGTGGTATGCATACGCACGACGAGGCTGAGTGACTATGCTTTTGACGAACTGCCCAACAAGATATTCAAGGGCCGTGCCAACACGCGGCATGAAGCCGACGCCATGATTAGGGACGACGCTTTCTGGAACCAGTACCGTGCTGTGGAACTGACCAAATGTGAGTCGTCGATGGATGCATTTATCCACCGTATGGAGCAATCGCGCAACTATAAGTGGGTATTGTTTACCTTGAAAGCCTTCATGGAGAACTACATCGAGACCGGCAGCAAGAAGAACAGCAAGTTTGATTTCGGCCCAGTCAATACTATTGTGTCGAGCAACTTCGTCGACGGCCTTCGTTTCCGTGTCAGCGGCCGCACGACAGCCAAGCTCAATCCGCACCTGTTCTGGAAAGGATACTACGCCTATGGCTCGCGCTCGAACAGGCATTACTATTCTTCGGAACTTACCTACTCGCTCAACAGCAAGAAGAATGTTCCGTTTGAATTTCCCCAGCGTAACATCATCTTTGAAACTACGCGCGACGTGATGTCTCCCGCCGACAAATACCTCCTGCACAACAAGGACAACATGTTCATGGCGTTTCGTGTACAGAAGGTGGAGCAGATGTACTTCTACAACCGTCAGCGTCTGGCTTTCGACTACGAGACCGACTGGGGTCTGAAGATGAGCGCGCAGATAAAGGCGGAGAGCAACAGCCCTACGGGCAATCTTAGCTTTATCAATAATGTCGACGGTAGCAATGTATCGCAAATCCGCACCACTGAGGTGAAAGCCGGACTGAAATACTGCCCCGGCCAGACATACATCAACACCAAGCAACAGCGTCTGCCGGTCAATTTCGACTCTCCCGAATTCGGCATCAGTCATACCGCAGGTTTCAAACACATGCTGGGTGGCCAATACAAGCTCAACCTTACCGAAGCCAGTATCTACAAACGGTTCTGGATGGGCAGCTGGGGATATATAGACAACCGCTTCAACGTGGGGGCACAATGGAGCAAGGTGCCATTCCCACTGCTGATTATGCCACCGGTCAATGTATCGTACTTTGAGCATGAGAACACGTTCTCGATGATGCGCAATATGGAGTTTCTCAATGACCGCTACGCCTACTGGTCTATCAGTTGGGACCTCAACGGTAAGGTGCTCAACCGTATTCCGCTCATCCGCCATCTCAAGTGGCGCGAGTACATCAGCTTCAAGGGCATGTTTGGCAAACTCACTGACAAAAACAACCCTATGGTTAACTCGGCCGATCCTCTGCTGTTCAGATTTCCTGCTGAAAGCCACGTCATGGACAGCCACACGCCCTATATGGAAGTGGTGGCTGGCGTACACAATATCTTCAAGTTCTTCGGTGTCGACTACGTAAGAAGAATCAATTACAACAACAATCCCGACGTCAAGAAGAATGGTATAAGATTCAGTTTCTCCATGTCGTTCTAAACACAAAGACCATCATGCAGATATTGATAGCAGACAGACAGGGCATCACAAGGGCAGGACTCATGTTTCTCTGTCATGAAGCGGGATATGAATACCGCTATACCGATGACAAAACCGAACTGATAGAGGCTCTGCGTGCAGACGGTGACGCCATCGTGATACTCGACTACACCCTGTTTGACATCGGCGACGCTGCCGAACTGCATATTCTCAACCAGCGCTTCCCGCAGGTGTCGTGGGTACTGTTCAGCGAAGACCTGAGCGTGGACTTTGTCCGCATGACTGCCGCCGGAAACAACCGCTTCAGCGTGCTGCTCAAGGAGTCGCCCCTGGAAGAAATCCGAGAAGGACTGGCAGAGGTGGCAAATGGCAGGAGGTATATATGCAGGAGAATGACAGAGATGCTGCTCACACCGACGCAGACCACACAGGAGGAAAACAGGCTCACACCCACAGAGACAGAGATACTGCGCGACATCGCCTTGGGGCTCACCACACGCGAAATAGCCGAGAAGCGCTACTCCAGCTTCCACACCGTCAACACCCACCGCAAGAACATCTTCCGCAAGATAGGCGTCAACAATGTCCACGAAGCCACACGCTATGCGCTGAGAGCCGGACTGGTGGACAGCGCTGAATACTATATATAAAACACAAAAGGACAAGCTCTCGGGGCTTGTCCTTTTGCTTTTGTCATTTGCCGACAGTGATGCGGACATGCTCGAAACCCATAGCATGAAGCAGTTTGTCCATCTGGGCTTCGGCTTGTTGGCTGGCTTTGTTCAGGTTATCCCTGTTGACAACGCGCTGACGCATGATACGACTGGCTTTGAGGTAGAGGCGCTTGCGGTCGGCTGCTGTCCAGGTGCCAGTCTCATAGAAGGTCTGGGTGCGGGCCTCATCGATAAACTCATTGCCCAACAGGCGGACGGGAGGCAGGTCGGCACAGACGGTATCGCCCTCAAGCCTAATCCATCCCTTACGGGCCTGACGCAAATCGATACCCATACGGAGGGTACCATAATAGATGCGTATCAGTTCGGAATCGCCAAAGAATCCATGTGAGACCGTATCGACAATCTCTTCATCGCTGACGGCGAGGAACTCCCATTCGCCGATGCTTTCAATAGACTTTATCTGCGTAGGCGTGAGCGTCACCCGCTCCACGCGCTCTGTGGTGACCACATTGCTTTCGCCTGGACCATAGACCATCCAAAGCAACATCAGCGCGATGGCCCCCACCACAAAGAAGGCTATCCACGCATTGACGGGAATGGCGCCGAGGATGCGGCGCGCCAATGATTTCTTCTTATTGTCTTGCATTGCCATGTTCGGAGGTTTGACGGGTAAGACGTTTGATAAGGTCGGCAGGACCGAAGTCTTGTCTGAACGTAATGGTGATATGGTCGCGCTGGAAGCCCATCTGCTCTATCATCGGTATGAGCAGGGCGGCAGCATTGGCGCGGGCAGACACGATGATGCCCATTTGGGGTATGCTGCTGATAATAGACTGGCGGCCGCGACGCTCAATGACGCTGAGCTCGGCGTCGGTGTAATGGGTGCGCAAGAGGGGCACGCGCTCCTTGGCATTGTCGTGGTCTATGCGGGTCGAGGTCATCACCACCTGAGGGTCGGGCAAGACTATCTCAATCCTATCTCCACTGCGGGTGATATTGGAGGCCGAGAAGTCGGCAAAGTCTATATAGCCCTTGATGGTGGCATCGATGGGAATAGCCACCGAGCGCTTGCCAGTGGGCAGAGTCACGCTGAAGGGACGGCCAAGCAACTTGCCACTCACCGCCTGTTCGTCGTCTTGGGTTATTATCTTGCGCACCTTATACTCAGTGGTATATAGGCGCGAACACTGCTGTATCTGCATCACCATCATGGGGATGGAGTCGATGGGCTCAGCAGCTTCGGCCACCGGCTGTGTAGCTCTGTTATCGCAGCCCACAAGGGCAGTCGCGACACACAGGGCGAGAATATATCTTATGACTGTCATCATCTTAACTATCTATATCGATGCAAAGGTAGTGCATTCACGGGGGACGACCAAGAAAACCGACAAAAAAATGGAGAGCGTGCTCCCACCGTCAGTGGGCAACACGCTCTCCATATCTATTATTATAGCGTATAAGGCTACTCCATAAACTTCTTGGCAGCACGCAACTGATGACGCAGGTTGCTCAACAGCTGCTGACTCTCTTGCAGCAGATTGAGATAGAGCATACCTACCTGCAGCTGGCCGTTGTCCTCGATACCCTGCAGACGGTCTATCTGGCGATGACGATACTGCGAGAGTTCGTCCTTGAGCTGGTCGGCAGCGGCAAGGGTATCACGATAGCGGTCGAAACGGCCTGTGGAAATCTGGGTCTCGGTGTCGCGCATCAGTTCAACGATTCTAATCTTAATCATCTGATACTCGGTGCAGACATACATAGGAACAGGGGTGAAGTTGTTATCCACGTGCTCCTTGATTGGCTCGAGCATACGCTGCATGCAATAGATGAGCTGCTGGCTGGCATTGACACCGACGTGGAACCAGGTGTTGCGCTCCATGGCCATCTCGATGGGCACCCGTTGCAGCGCCACGAGCTGCTGCTTGCGCACGTTGCGCAGTTCCTGCTTGGCGCGACGCAGATGGCGCATCACCTTGCGCAGGGGCGAAGGACGGTTGCTCTCAAAGCCATCAATGAGCATCTCATAGTCATCGAGCAGTCTGGCGGTAATGGCGCTCTGGGTGTGGCGCACATACTTCTTGAGCAAATCCCAAACTATCTCGGGCTCCTGGGCACGCATCATCAGACGGAAGAGGTCTTTGCCGTCGGCGTCACACTCGCCACGTTTCTTGCTTTTGCCAGAGAAGAAGAGGATATAGACCACCAGGGCGATGAAACCTATCTGCACAGCCAGACCTCCATAGTACATTGCGGCGCAAACCACGGCGGCTGCGATGAAGGCGGCACCGGCTGTGATAAACCATCCACCGATGACCGACAGCACGCCGGTGATGCGGAACACGGCACTCTCGCGACTCCAGGCCCGGTCGGCAAGCGATGAACCCATAGCCACCATGAAGGTGACATAGGTGGTACTGAGCGGGAGGGCGTAGTTGGTACCGATGGTGATAAGCATTGACGCCAGCACCAGGTTGACGGCTGCACGCACCACATCAAAGGCAGCTGCATCGTTGGACTTGACCGATACGGGGGCAAAACGGCGGTTTATCCACTGGTTGATTTTATTGACAACCGGGATGTGCTGAATCACAGCACCCACGCTGTCGCTCACACTCTGCACGGTGCGCACGATGGCGCGGGCGGCACGTGACGAGCCGAACATCTCGTCGCCCTCGTCCTGACGGGCCAGGTCTACCGAGGTCTGTATCACGCGCTTGGCCTTCTTCGAGGTAGCCATAGCCGTAATCATCACCAGACCGGCAATGAGCAGGAAGACCACGGGAGTCTTGGCTGGCTGCATGAGCGAGGTCATCATGTACTGGGTGGGGGCAACACCAGTAGAGAGACCATTGTTATAATAGTCGAGATAACTGTCGAGTCCAGCCAGAGGCACACCGATGAAGTTGACCAGGTCGTTGCCGGCAAATGCCATAGCCAGGGCAAAGGTACCCATGAGCACCACGATGCGGAAGACATTGACACGCAGCAGATGGAGCACGCCCATCAGCACCGTGGAGACTCCGCCGATGGTGAGCAGCAGCATGGGGATGTGCATGCCAATCCAGGTTCTCACGCTCTCAGAGATATAGGGCGAACCGCCCATTCCCTTGAGGAAGATGAAGTAAGCCAGAGCGGTGAAGGCAATGCCGCCAAAGAGCGCCACAGCCACCAGGCCGCCACCGGTCTGACGGAAGGTGAACACCAGGCGAGCTATCCACTGCACAGCCACACCGAAGACGAAGGCTACAGCCACCGACACGAAGATGGCAAGGATAACGCTCAACGCCTTGTCTGTATTGAGCAGATCATTGATTTGCAGACTGCCGTCGCCCATCATCTTGACAGCAGCGAGGATGGCAGCGGCTCCCAAGAGCTCGAATACCAGCGACACGGTGGTAGAGGTGGGCATGCCGAGCGAGTTGAACACGTCGAGCACGATCACATCGGTCACCATCACCGCCAGAAAGACCACCATCACCTCGCTCATGGCATAGTGGTTGGGCATCATGATGCCATGGCGTGCCACATCCATCATGCCCGACGACATCACGGCGCCTAATATGACACCGGCAGATGCCACAAAGAGAATGGTGCGAAAGGCGGCAACGCGCGCACCTACCGCAGACTGCAGAAAGTTGACTGCATCATTGCTTACGCCGACATAGAGGTCGAACAGCGCCAAGCAGAGCAGAAACACTACAATGAGAAAATAAATTGCACTCATATTTCTTGTTTTTGTTTTACTGCCGCAAAGGTAGGCAACAGTTATTACAATCGTGTTAAGGCACTATGACAATGGGGTGAAATGTAAAGAGACCGCGGCCAGGCTGTCTGCGAAGGCTAATCATGCCGATTGCGTGTGGCCCATGCTATATATAAATATGTTTTTTGGGTTATTGGCATACATTTTTGGCGCAAAGGGCTCATAATCCAGCTTTTTTGGCTACTTTTGCACCATAATAATCACAACCCGGACAATGGCTATTGTAATAGGTATAGATGTGGGCATAAGCACCACCAAGATAGTGGGAATTAACGACGAAGGCCAAGTGGTAGCGCCCAAGCGCATCAAGGCCACCGACCCGGTGGCTTCGCTCTACGGCGCCTTCGGCAAGTATCTCTATGACAACAAAATCAGTCTGAGCGACGTGGAACAGGTCATGATTACAGGCGTAGGCGCAGCTTACATCGACTCGCCCGTCTATGGTCTGCCCACAGCCAAGGCCGACGAGTTTATCTCCGACGGACTGGGCGCCAGCTACGAGACCGACATCGACCGGATGATAGTGGTATCGATGGGCACCGGTACGTCGCTCGTGCAGTGTATCGGCGACGACATCCGCCATATCGGAGGTATCGGTGTGGGCGGAGGCACCCTGATGGGACTCTCGCGCATCATGCTCCAGACCGACGACATACACACCATCAACAAGCTGGCAAACGAGGGTGACCTGAAGAATATAGATGTGCAGATAGGCGACATCAGCCCCAACCCACTGCCCGGACTGCCCAAAGACGCGACCGCAAGCCTCTTCGGCAATGCCAAGAGCAACGCCACGCGGGAAGACATCGCGCTGGGCATCATCACCACCGTGCTGCAGACCATCGGTTCGACCACCATACTCTCGTCGCTTGGCAGCGGCATCAAGGAGTATGTGCTCATAGGCAACCTCACGCTGCTGCCTCAGTGCAAGACGGTGTTCCCCTCGATGGAGAAGCTGTTTGGCGTGCGGTTCATCATCCCCGAGTACAGCGAGTTCTGCACAGCCATCGGTGCCGCGCTGGTCTACGTGAAGGGAAAGAAAGGCAAGGAGTAAACTTATAAACCATATAATAACAATGAAGAAAAACTTTTTGATTGTCATGTGCCTCATGATGGCTCTCATGGCCTCGGCACAAGACCTGGTAGTGTGTAGCTACAACATCCGCAACGCCAACCGCGGTGATGCCAAGAACGGCAACGGCTGGGAGAAACGCTCAGTGTATATGTGTCAGCAGATACAGTTTGAAGACCCAGGCGTATTCGGTTGCCAGGAAGTCAAGAAAGAACAGATAGACGATATGCTGCGTCTCATGCCCGAGTATGCCTACGTAGGCGTAGGCCGCGAGGACGGCAAGGAGGGCGGCGAATATTCGCCCGTATTCTACAAGAAGGACCGCTACAAGCTGCTGGACAGCGGCACGTTCTGGCTGGCCGAAGACCCCACCAAGGCAGAGCTGGGATGGGATGCCGCCTGCAAGCGCGTGTGCTCATGGGGCCACTTCAAGGACCTCAAGACCAAGCATACCTTCTATTTCTTCAACACCCACATGGACCACATCGGTGTGACAGCACGCCGAGAGGGCGCCAAGCTCATCGTGAGCAAGATGCGCGAGCTGATGAAGAAGAACGACCCCGTTATCCTTACCGGCGACTTCAACGTAGACCAGCGCAGCGAGCCCTTCCAGGTATTCATCAACTCCGGATTCCTCAACGACTGCTACGAGGTGAGCAAGTATCGCTTTGCCACCAACGGCACATTCAACGACTTCAACCCGCTCAACTGCAGCAACAGCCGTATCGACCACATCTTTGTAAGCAAGAGCTTCAAGGTGGACCGCTACGCCATCCGCACCGACGGTTACTGGGACAATGTGGAGATGTATGAAGCCAAACCATCACCCAACGCTCCTATGGAGGTAAAACTCAAAGAGGGTGTACGCCGCAATCCTTCTGACCACTATCCCGTGGTAGTAAAGATGCGCTTCTAACATACACGCCATTTACAGGAAAGGCTCTACCCATGCTGATGGGTAGAGCCTTTTTTATGTCTCGTCGCAACGGAGGGCTATTCGTAATCGTCGATGACGCTGTTCATCATGTCCATCATGGGTTTGGCAGCCTCGAAATACTTGAGCAGCTGGTGGGGCCAGTCGGGAGCGTCGAAGAGACTGTCGGGCACACGCTTCCAGCAGCAGTAGTCCTTCATGCGCAGATAGTCGATGTAGGGATAGTCGCGCGGGAAACCCTTGGGCGCCGTCTTGAGCATGGCAATGCCAAAGCCGCGGTCGCTCATCTCGTCGTCGTTCATCACGCCCTCGCCGGGATAACCGAAATAGCGCACGAAGGGACCCGCCTCGACAGCCTTGCGCCAGAGGTCGATGTTGCCCATAATCTCGTTGCGGCATGCGGTAAGGATAGGAGTGGGCAGCCAGTAGGAGCCGATGGCTATGAAACTGTGGCCCGGCTGCAGATGGATATAGTAACCGCCGCGGAGCGACTTGCGGCCCTTGGCACAAATCATGGCACCGAAGTGGCGCTTGTAGGGCGACTTGTCGGGACTGAAACGGGTATCGCGGTTGAAGCGGTAGATGCAGTCTTTGGCCGTGAGATGTGCCACCTCGGCGTCGATGGTAGCTATCTCGGCAATGGCACGCGTGATATCGGCCTCAAAATCGGCTTTACATATATTGTATTCTTTCTTATGTTCGAGGAACCAAGGTCTATTGTTATTGCGAGCCACGGTATCGAGAAATCCAAGTATGAGTTTAGTATTCATAATCTTTATTTTATAATTTTGAATCGTCAAATCTTTTTGGACAGAATGAATCGAAGGGACATTCGCCACAGAGCGGACGATTGCTCCGACAGATATAGCGCCCATGGAGCAGGAGCCAGTGGTGGGCGTCGGGGATGTCCTGGACGGGGATATAGCGCATGAGCTGCTGCTCGACCTTCAGAGGCGTATTGGCAGTCTGGGGAACGAGGCCCAGACGGTGGCTGACACGATAGACATGGGTATCGACAGCCATGGTGGGCTTGCCGAACCACACGGCCTGGATGACATTGGCGGTCTTGCGCCCTACGCCCGGCAACGTCATGAGCTGGGAGCGGTCGGAGGGAACATCGCCATGGAAGTCGCTGACCAGCTGGCGCGACATGGCTACCAGATGGTTGGCCTTGGCATTGGGATAGCTCACCGAACTGATGAGCTGCAGCACATCGTCGACCTCGGCCTGGGCCATGGCCTGCGCGGTGGGATAACGGGAGAAAAGGGCTGGGGTAACCTGGTTGATGCGCTTGTCGGTGCACTGGGCACTGAGGAGCGTGGCTACCAGCAACTGGAAAGCCGAACCAAACTGGAGCTCGGTGGTAACCTTGGGCATGGCTTCACGATAATAATCGAGCACACGCTGGTAACGCTGTTGACGGGTCATAATAAAATCTGTGTAGGATAAAGGGCAAAACAAACGGAGTATGAAAAACTCTTTCGCTCGTGAGCGGCGGTTTCTACATACTCCGTCGTGGATTGTGGAACGTGCCTTGCGGTGCGCCCACTAAGGTAAGTATCTAATTATTTCTTCTCTTCGGTGGCCTTCTTGGTAGCGGCTGTGGGCTTGTAGGCCTTGTTGAGACCGGCAACCACCTCGGCAGTAACGTCGTAAGCCTTGTCGGCGTAGAGCAGATTGTCGCCGGCCTTGCTCAGGATAAGGCTATACTTCTTGTCCTTGTTGTAGGCAGCGAGGAAGTGCTGAATAGAGTCGCGCAGAGCGGCATTGTACTTGTCGGTCTCTGCCTGGAACTCGTTGGAAAGACGACGATTGAGTGCGTCGAGGTCAGCGCTCTGCTTCTGCAGACCAGCCTGGATGCCCTCGGCCTGCTCACGGGTATAGGCATTCTGCTGAACCTTCTGCTGGAAGTTGGCAGCGGCTGCCTGCAACTGCTGCTGCTTGGCAGCAAGGGTATTCTGGATGTTCTGGCCCTTCTTCTGAAGAATGAGCGAATAGTCTTTGCAGAACTTATACTGCGACATAATCGAGTCTACCTCAACATAGGCAATCTTCAGGCTACCGGGAGCTACGGGCTGAGCCTGGGCTTCATCGTTAGCGGTACTCTTGTTGCATGAGGTCATAGCGAGCGACAGTGCTGCGACTGCCACCATGGTTTTCATCAGATTTTTTTTCATATCAGTTATAGTATTTATTGTCATCGTTAGCGGCGACGGCCTTCGCATCAGTATGCCCCACCCTTCTGGCGGGCTTCACGGTCCTGGTCCATCACGCAGTGTATACCGCGGTCTTTCATCGCCTTGCTGTCATGGATATGCTGGGAAGAAAACTCTCCGTGCTTGCGAAAAATCAACTTCACACACAATAATGCCAGTGCAATAGCAATTATTAACACGCTTAATAGTAGAGTTTCTATCATTTTAATTAATTTTGCAGCATCACATTGACACCTTTCTGCTGACAAAGGTAGCGTTTTTAGATTAAAGGACAAAATAAATAATCATAAAAATGAGTAACGTAGAATTAAAACCTGCTCGCGTGTTTGAGCAGTTTGCTAAAATCAATCAGATTCCACGCCCCTCCAAGCGCGAGGAGAAGATGATTGAGTATCTCAAGGAGTTTGGTAAAAGCCATGGTCTCGAGACTGTAGTCGACGAGACAGGCAACGTACTGATACGCAAGCCCGCCACCCCCGGCCACGAGAACCGCAAGACGGTAATCCTGCAGAGCCACATGGACATGGTTTGCGACAAGCTGGTGGATATCGAGTTCGACTTTGACAAGGATGCCATCCAGACTTATGTAGACGGAGAATGGCTGCGTGCCAAAGGCACCACACTGGGTGCCGACGACGGTATAGGTTGTGCCATCGAGCTGGCAGTGCTCGACAGCGACGACATCGAGCATGGCCCCATCGAGTGTGTGTTCACTCGCGACGAGGAAACCCAGCTCACAGGTGCCATTGGTATGAAGTCGGGCTTCATGAACGGCGACTATCTCATCAACCTCGACTCTGAGGACGAGGGCCAGTTCTTCGTAAGCTGTGCCGGCGGCCGTAGCACCATCGCCACGTTCAGCGTAGAGCGCGAAGAGGCTCCTGCCGGTTACTTCTTCATGGAAGCTGCCGTGAAGGGCCTGGTAGGCGGACACTCGGGCGACGACATCAACAAGAAGCGCGCCAATGCCATCAAGCTGCTCACCCGCTTCATCTATGCCGAGATGCAGAAGACCGACGTGCGTCTGGTTTCTTTCAACAGCGGAAAACTGCACAACGCCATCCCACGCGACGGCAAGGTGGTATTCGCCGTTCCCGCTGCCGACAAAGAGATGGTCAAGGCCGACTTCAACATATTCGTAGCCAATGTAGAGGATGAGTTCCACGTTACAGACACCGCCATGGAGTTTGCCCTCACCAGCACCGACGCTGCAGCTGTCATCACCAAGGCTGTAGGCGACAACATCATCTTCGCGCTGCAGGCTGTAGACAACGGCGTCTTCGCCATGTGCCAGGATGAGGCTCTCGACTGGCTGGTAGAGACATCGAGCAACGTAGCCGCCGTGAAGACCACCGACAACGAGGTGGAGGTACTGTCATCGCAACGCTCTTGCGTGATGAGCAATCTCGACAACATGTGCAACACCGTGGCTGCCGCTTACCGTCTGGCTGGTGCCAAGGTGATAACCACCGACGGCTACCCTGCATGGAAGATGAACCCACACAGCAAGCTGGTAGACATCACCGCAGAGACCTATCGCAAGCTCTTCGGCAAGGAGCCCAAGGTGCTGGGAATACACGCTGGTCTGGAGTGCGGCCTCTTCTCAGAGCGCTACCCCAACCTCGACATGGTAAGTTTCGGCCCCACACTGCGCTATGTACACACTCCCGATGAGCGTCTGCTCATCCCCACTGTACAGATGGTATGGGACCACCTGCTCGAGATACTCAAGAATATCCCCGAGTAAAGCATATATTATAATATAGGTACGGGAGGAATCGCCGGCATCCATGCCACCACAACAGCAATTCTGACAACCGGCCTGACGATGACAGCAGACCTCCGCAAAGTGAAGTCTGCTGTCTTTTTTATTGGTTACAGAAAAGCCCACACCGTTCGTGCTGAAGGTGTGGGCTTATATAGTAAAGTCAAACAGTCTTGCTGTTTCTGCTTTAATGCATCCGGCTTATTGCATCGAATAGACTACGTCCATCAGGCGCTTGCCCAGCGCGTCGGCAGCCTCCATAGTGGAAGCCTCGCTATAGACGCGGATGATAGGCTCGGTGTTGCTCTTGCGGAGGTGTACCCAACGGTCGGGGAAGTCGAGTTTCACGCCGTCGATGTCGGTTACGGTCACATCGGCCTCCTTGCCATAGAGTTCCTTGACCTTGACCAGGATAGCGTCGACATCGGTCTCAGGGGTAAGGTCGATGCGGTTCTTGGCGATATAATAGGTGGGGAAGGTGGCGCGCAGCTGGCTGACGGTAAGTTTCTTCTGGGCCAGCGACGAGAGGAACAGGGCGATGCCCACGAGGGCGTCGCGACCGTAGTGGCTCTCGGGATAGATGACTCCGCCATTGCCCTCGCCGCCAATGACGGCACCCACTTCTTTCATCTTGGTGGTGACGTTGACCTCGCCTACTGCCGAAGCATAATACTTGCATCCGTGGCGCTCGGTGACGTCGCGCAGGGCACGGGTAGAACTCAGATTGCTCACCGTGGCACCCTTGACATGGTCCAGGATATAGTCGGCCACGGTCACGAGGGTGTATTCCTCGCCATACATCTTGCCGTCTTCCTGAATGAAGGCCAGACGGTCTACATCGGGGTCGACCACGATACCCAGGTCGTAACCGCCCTTGGCAACCTCGCTCATGATGCCGCCGAGGTTTTTCTCCAGAGGCTCGGGGTTGTGGGCGAAATCACCGGTGGGCTCGCCATTGAGCATGGTATACTCTACGCCCAGAGCGTCGAGCAGACGGGGCAGGATGACGCCACCCACAGAGTTGACAGCGTCGACAGCCACACGGAAGTGGGCATTGCGGATAGCCTCGCGGTCAACGAGCTCGAGAGCCAGCACACTGTCGATATGGCGCTGGTCGAAACTGTCGTCGCTGGTGTAATGGCCCAGATGGTCTACGTCGGCATAGTCGAAAGCCTCGGCCTCGGCTATGGCGAGCACCTCGGCACCGTCGGCAGCGGTAAGGAATTCGCCCTCGGCATTGAGGAGCTTCAGGGCGTTCCACTGGCGTGGGTTGTGGCTGGCGGTGATGATGATACCACCATCGGCGCCGCTCATGCGCACTGCCAGTTCGGTAGTGGGTGTGGTGGCCAGACCGATATCAATGACATCAAAGCCCATACCCATGAGGGTACCGCAAACGACGCGATTGACCATCGAGCCCGAGATGCGGGCATCACGGCCTACTACTATCTTGTTGGTCTTCTTGGTCTTGCCAATGAATGTGGCATAGGCTGTGGTAAACTTTACGATGTCCAGCGGGTTAAGAGTGTCGCCGGTGTGACCGCCTATGGTGCCACGAATACCTGAAATGGATTTGATGAGTGTCATAATTACTTAAAAGTTATCTTCCGCGTTTATAAGTTATATCATACAGACAGGGATAGACGGTCTGCATCGCATAGCTCTGTCCCTGGGCAGCCGGTACGATGAGTCGTACCTTGGCTATCTCTTCGTTCTCGTTCTCCGGACGCCCAAGATTGATGTAAGTAAAGGGCACAAGCCATCCACCAGGTACTGAGGTGGTGCCATAGACCTGATACATGAGACACTTCTTGGTATCGAACGATGCGGTGAAGGTGCCCGATGTGTTGGTTACTGACATCTTGTCGTAATAGTCGGAGTAATAGAGAATATTGTTGGTAAGCTGTATGGAGTCGGTGAGCAGGTTGCGCTCGGTGAAACGGCAGAGCACATAGGCGGTCTCGCCATCCTTGAGCTTCTCGCCACATCCTTGGCGCACAATCTGCATATAGACACCATTGCTCTCGAAGAGTACAAATTCGTTTTTAGACACGTCGGTCTTGTAGCCATTGGCCTTGAACTTGGCCTCGCTGATAACGTTTACTGCCGAGTCGGCAATATACTTGCCTATGGCTGTGCGCTCCTTGGCCTTGCGCTCGGCATAGGTCTCGGTATCGTTGCATGACCATAAGAAACTCAGTCCCAAAAACAATAAAATGATATACTGAATACGCTTCATCAGATTGTAATCTATTTGCTATTATTGATTATACATTTATAATATATACCGCCGCCACAATGACGAGGCATAGCCCAAAGCCATATAACACAAGCTCAAAGCTGCGCAAAGTTAAGCAAAAATAAAAGAAAAACGCCCTATTTCTTCATAATTTTCGTTCAGAGGCAACGATTTTCATTTTTTTTATCATATCGGGGGCGCCGAGCATGGTCAGCCAAGGAGTCAGAGCGATGCCCTTCGGAGTAGTGGCGGTGGCCATAATCAAAAGCAAACCGCCAGAGAGCGCTCGTGCGAGTCGCCCGCTGACGGTTGCTATCATTCATTATCCACTATGCAGAGCCTGTCGGCCTGCAGTCACTGTCTAAGCATTGACGGCGCCGATAATCTCCTGTACCGAAGCACAGCCATGGCTGTCGAGCCAATCGTTGATGCCGGTCTTTACCTTGTAGGCGATGGCGGGGTCTATGAAGTTGGCAGTGCCTATCTCTATGGCTGTGGCTCCAGCCATAAGGAACTCGATGGCATCCTGGGCCGAAGAGATACCGCCAAGTCCGATGACAGGTATCTTGACGGCACGTGCCACCTGCCACACCATGCGCAGGGCAACAGGCTTGACGGCAGGACCGCTCAGTCCGCCGGTGCCGATACTCAGCTTGGGGCAACGGCGCTCGGTGTCGATGGCCATACCCATGAGGGTATTGATGAGCGACACGCTGTCGGCGCCTTCAGCCTCACAGGCACGGGCTATCTCGGCAATATCAGTCACATTGGGCGATAGCTTTACGATGAGCGTCTTATGATAACGCTCGCGCACGGCCTTGACCACACTCGTGGCGCCGGCGCAAGTCACGCCGAAGGCCATTCCACCGTCCTTGACATTGGGACAAGAGATATTGAGCTCGATGGCAGGTATCTTGTCGAGGGCGTCGATGCGGGCGGCACACTCGGCATAGTCTTCGGGCGTACTGCCGCTGACGTTGACAATCATCCGCGTGTCGATATCCTTAATCTGCGGATAGATGTGGGAGCAGAAATAATCGACACCCTTGTTCTGCAGACCCACACAGTTGAGCATACCCGAAGCGACTTCGACCATACGGGGATAGTCGTTGCCCTCGCGTGGACGCAGAGTGGTTCCTTTGACGATAATGCCGCCAATCTCATGCAGAGGCACGAGGTCGGCAAACTCCAATCCATACCCGAAAGTGCCCGATGCGGTCATTACCGGGTTGGAGAGTTCCAGGTTATTTATCTTTACATTTAGACTTGCCATAACAGTTTCTTAATATTTAACACCGGACCATCTTTACATACACACAAATTGCCCTCAATAGTCTTCTCTACACAGCACAGACAAGCACCCAGACCACAGGCCATCATATTCTCCAACGACACCTCGCAGCTTACGTCGTGCTTGGTGGCATAGGCAGCTACAGCCTTCATCATCGGCTTGGGGCCACAGCAGGATATCTGGTCGAAATGCGTGGTCTGCAGCACCGAGTGATTGGTGACAAATCCGCGCTCACCATAGCTGCCGTCATCGGTGGTGACATAGACATCGCCCAGCGCCTCGAAAAGCTCCAACTGGAGCAGGTCGGTCTTGGTGCGAGCGCCAAGAAGGAACGAGGGACGGCCGCCCATCTTCTTTATCTCGGCTCCGAAATAGAGCAGAGGGGCCACACCCACGCCGCCGCCAACCAGAAGCAGACGCTTGTCGGCAGTGTCGGGCATGGTGAAGCCATTGCCCAAAGGAAGGACACAGTTGAGGGTATCGCCGACATGGAGCTCGCCCATCTGGCGGGTACCGTCGCCAATACGGGCGACAAGTAGCCAAAGTTCGTTGGTCTCGGCATCAAAATTGTGAATGGATATAGGACGACGCAGAAAAGTATTGGGAGACTTTTCTACCTTCACCTCAACAAACTGACCAGGCGCCATAGGCGGCATGGCGTCCTGAGAAGTCAACTTGATGAGTACGTACTTCTCGTTGAGGTGGTCGATGGAACTTACGGTCAAGTCCAAGCAAGCCTTCTTCATAAATAGAGTTTTATAAGTAACACTGCAATTTGATGATGACACGTGAAGACGCCGTCAGGCGTCTCACGCGCGTACATATAATTATATGCTGCAAAATTACTTATTATTTTGCGAATAATCACTTTTTGGGTACAAAAGTTTCCCAGGTCTGGTCGTCGTAGAAGATACGAATTTCGGTGATATTGCGTTGAGCTTTGTAAATATTTTTCATCACTACAGCAGTAGGCTGTTGACCCTGCTGTGGGGCACGATTGACAGCCGATGGGGTGGGAGCCGTCTGAGGGGCGTCGCCGAAATCAATAACCTGTTCACCGCCATCGGGAGCGGAGTCATGACCCTGGGCAATGTCGCCGGAATGGTCTCCATACATCGAACCGTTGCCAAACATCAACCAGTCGGTAGAGATGGCAGGAAACTTTTTCTTTATCGCGTCGACAATGTTAAGGGTAGGGTTGGTACGACCATTGAAGATGCTGCTGAGGGTGGCGGGAGACAACTCGAGGGTGTTGGCAAACTCCTGTTGGGTCAACCTCTGGGCTTCCATAATCTGCTTAATTCTGTCCTTCATTTTCTGTTAATGGGTTTAAGAGGGCCAAAAATGGCCATTTTTATACGTTTTACAAAGTTAAAGCATTTTTTTAGAACGAACAACAAAAGTAAAGGATATTTTATGATTGTGATTATTAAATCAGAAATTAAGATTATTGAAATCTGATTTATCTTTGTTGATACCGGAATTAATATTCATAAATCTATATTAGCTCCCATATTTACACATATGTAATTCACTTGAACAAATACTGTCTTTAGATTGGTTCTCAGCATGATACATCTTAACATGTGCATCTAAATCAGCGTTTAATGCGGTTTCGGTGCATAGTAAAGGTGCCTTTTGGCATAAAATGATTTAATACATAGCAAATAATCGTTGTTTTTCATAGGTTTTGCGCTGATTTTTAGCGGTGCATAAATATGCGTTAGGTTTGTAGTTGTGAATGTTTTACATATTAATATTCATATCTAAATCACCCATGATATTCATTGTGGTAAATATTATAATGTTCAAATGTAAATTCATTGACTTCTGCTGTTTAGTTTATATTTTTAGATTTACAAATCAATATGATAATAAAAGTTAAGATGAACTTTACGACCACCCTGATGACCGAAAAAATCAAATAAATCGCATATTTCGAGCCATTGTCCAGCTCGTTTGCAAATATGCGAGTATTTTTGAGGGTATTTTTGCCTAAATAGATAATTTTCAGCCATTTAAGGCTAAAAAATAGTGGTTTCAAAACTTGCGAAAAACGGCCCAGAAAAGTCCAAAAACCGCGTTTTCAGGGCGAAATAGTGGCAAAAACGGTCAAAAAAGGCATCAAAAGGGGGGCGAAGCCCCCTTTTTGATGCTATAATGATGGTATGAAAAAACGGAAATCAGTGCATAATGAAGAACAGAAGTTCTTTGGCCAAATCGGAAGCCGTAGCCGAAACATTGCCCAAACCTTTGCTCCTTGCATCGACACTTTTTATCATGTGGATAATCTGCATTACCTTCATCGCATTGTAATTGCGCATGCCAAAGATGTACTCTTTTGCCGCCCAAGGAGACTTCAATCTCAAGAACGACGCCACCGAATTTTCATTGGTTCGCTCGGGAGCATAGAAGGCAATCATCAGATTTTGGAAATAATTGAAGAGCAGAGGCACGACTGCATACAGCGAACCAGCCTTGGGATTATTGTCAAAATAATTCATAATCTGGTTGGCCTTGAAAACGTCCTTGGCGACCACCGCATTTTTCAATTCGAAGATGTTGAAATCTTTGCTGATGCCAATTTGTTCCTCCACCACTTCCGGAGTAATCTGCCGGTTGTCCTCGGGAAGAGAGATGAGTACCTTGTCTACCTCTGAGGTGAGGCGTGCCAAATCGGAGCCCACATGGTCGGCTATCATCGCAGCCGCTTTGTGGTCGATGACCGCCTTCTGCATTTTGACATATCCTTCGACAAATGCCGGCAACTCGTAGTCGCGCTTCTTTTTGCTCTCAAAGACCACACCCTTGGCTTTGGCCTTGGCGACCACTCCCCTGTCGGCTTTGCCACCCTTGTAGCAAAGCACCAGGACGGTCGAAGGCACTGGGGCTGCAAGATACTTCTCCAGTCCGTCGCCACTCTTCATGCCCTGCGCCTCCTTGATGATGACCACGCGACGCGAAGCCATCAGCGGAAATTCGCGCGCCAAGTCGACCACCTGCGGAGCGGTGATATCCGAGCCGAACGCCACCACCTGATTGAAGTCTTTCTCTTCGGGCTGCAGCGCATGTTCCTCGATATACGCCGAGATTTTGTCTATAAAATAGGGTTCATCCCCCATCAAGAGATAGACAGGCGCGAAATTCTGCGCCACCAGGTCGCGCATCACAGCTTCATAAGTGATTCCTGTTTCTTTTACTGCCATAATCGGTTGTTTCTGACCCCACAAGGCGCATGGCAGCACCCGGCAGCGTCGTTAATGATTGTGCTATCGTAGAGCCCAGCTTTTCGGCTTTCTTGTCCAGCAGTCGTCGCCCCGAAAATAAATCAACCGATTTGTTTGTTATTTCCACAGGTTTACACTACCTTTGTATGAAAGCGCGAGCCCTCTCATTCACCTACAAAGGTAATGTAAATCGGGCGCAATACAAAACAAATTGTTTTTTTTCCCCGTTTACCACTCTACAAACCATTAAAAAATCAGAGAATATGCAATTAAATCTGCCCCCTTTTGATATACGCATGGGAGGAACGCCCACCCAGCCCACCATCTTTGACATTCTGCGCCGCAAATATGTAGCGCTCACTCCCGAAGAGTGGGTACGGCAGCACTTTATACATTATTTAATAGAGTCCAAGGGCTACCCTGCCTCGCTGCTTGCCAACGAGGTCAAGCTGAAGATTGGCTCCAAGACGCTGCGAGCCGACAGCGTGCTCTACTCCACCCAACTCAGCCCACGTATGATTGTCGAGTACAAAGCCCCGCACATCAAGATAACCCAGCAGACCTTTGACCAGATCTTTGCCTACAACCTGCTGCTCAAAGCCGACTATCTGGTGGTGAGCAACGGCCTCTCCCATTACTGCTGCAAGCTGGATTCGGACAGCCAGAAGTACGTCTTCTTTGAAGACATTCCAACTTATGAAAATTTATGACAAAACGGCAAGAAAGCAGCGGTAATTTTTCTTGACAGTTTTTATCTCCATTACCGCGCCAACCAAGCCCAAAAATCGCGTAATGACATTGCCCAAGTCGGATGACTAAGACAGCGTCGCCGTGATGGTCATGGCCGACGCGCATCGTAAGGCACGTGAGTCCACATCGGACAAGACGCGCATCCGTGCCGTCCGACACGAGCCGGCAGCTATCATCTCGGCGCCACGGAGTATCATCTCCATGCCCACCAAACTGACCTCCAACATCACTGCATAGCATCTCCCGCAGCGCAGAGGTCATCTCCAGCAACGCAAAGGTCATCCCCAGCAGCGCAGAGGTCATCTCCAGCAATGCAAAGGTCATCCCCAGCGGCGCAAAGGTCATCTCCTGCAGCGCAAAGGTCATCTCCAGCAGCACAAAGGTCATCCCCTGCAGCACAGAGGTGGAATACGCCCGTACAGCCACGTTGGTGCCCGAGTTAGAGCGTAAGATTTCTGTCAAGGAGAACGACATCGCCTTCTTGGCTGGTGAATATCCGCAGGTGATACACCGCTCCATTCTTCCCGAAGAAGTGAAGTTACCCGAGTCACTGCCAGTGGGTCTCCCCTCCACTCTGCTGGAACGGCGTCCCGATGTGCGTGAAGCCGAGCAACGCCTGATTGCCAGCAACGCTGCCGTGGGTATGGCATTTACCAACCTCTTTCCACGCATCACGCTTACAGCCAATTACGGTTTGGAGAGCAAGCAAATGTCAGACTTCTTCAAGTCGCCCATTCACTACCTCGGCGCCAATCTGCTGGGTCCGCTTTTCGCCATGGGCAAGAACCGCGCCATGCTGAAAGCGCAGAAAGCAGCCTACGAGCAGGCCTGCTATGGATACGAAAAGGCTGTGCTCAGTGCTTTCAAGGATGCCCGCAACGCCATCGTTGAGTTCAATAAAATCAAGGAAATCTACGAGTCGCGCCGCGAGCTGGAACGCTCCTCAAAGGCGACTATGGAACTGGCGCAACTGCAGTACATCAACGGCGTCATTGGCTACTTGGATGTGCTCGACGCCCAGCGTAGTTACTTCGATGCCCAGATAGGACTGAGCAATGCCATCCGCGACAAGCAAATCACCATGGTCAAGATGTATAAGGCACTGGGTGGTGGATGGTAGTTTAGGGAAATCATCAAAACTCCAAATATCTTCAAAGCCGTTTCAGCAATCAGTCTGAAACGGCTTTGAAGCGCTTTACGTAGAGCGTCTCATTATGCTCGCGGCTGAAGTTGAGAATTCCTTTCTTGTTGAGCATATTTGTTAGCAGGCCATACATCGGCTGTCCGCTAAAATGTGTACCTTTGTCCATGGTTACTTGAATTGATATTTACAACAAGAAACAAAGGTAACTAAAAGGGCTGAATTCCAAGCGAGGAATCCAGCCCTTAACTTTTATGATAAAAAGTTTTCTCTGACCACAATCGCTACTTTATCAGCACTTTCTTTCCGTTAATGATGTATATACCTCGTGGCAACTGCTTGACATTTCTTGCATCAACACAACGGCCATCAAGCCTGTAAACCTTTAAAGCAGAATTATTTTGGATTGCATTTGTAGCAATACCTGTGGAAATACCTGTTTCAAGTTGTTGCATGGTATATCCAGCAATGGTATTGGCAGCGTCATACTTATCCAATTTAATATACAGGTCTCCCGCCATACTTATAAAAGACGACTGTTTATTTTCAACCAAATAGAAACCATCTACCCTTTCCGTATCAGCATAATTGAACTTGTAATAGTTTTCATATTCGCAATTTACAGACTCATTCTTGAGTGTGCTTGACAACCGGTTGTCATCCAAATTGTAGTAGTGACAGAATATATCTTCTTCATAGTCATAATCACGCTGGTTTGTCCCAAGCATATTACCATATCCGCCTTTAAGCATGACAGCCTGTTTATAAGGAAAGTAATGCGCATATGTGTCAATATACTCACAGCGTAAGCAATTGTCATTTTTTATAATTTTCCCAATCTTGATTGCGTCAAGTCGGGACACCATCTTATCAGTATAGTATGGCAAATAGCAACTTTTCGTAAAATCGAGTATTTTGAGTTTTGCAAAATTATTTGTTGCTTTCTCTATATGATAATCGCTACAAACATAACGCATATCAGATAGCGTAGCTGATGTTGCCCACCTATCTGCGATTTCATTTTTGGCAACCAAAAAGGCCTTATAGAATTGCTCGCTATCGTAACAGTCAGCTTTGCATATACGGCTGTATACATGCAATTCGCTAAAGCTTACATTTGAATCTGGCAGCCCCGCTTCAATACGCAAAACAGGATAATTCCCCACAGGTACCAACAATAAAGCGGTATTTCCATCGTCTAAGGAATAAACACACTTTTGTACCCCCAAATCCACTTGACTACCCTCAAAGTCGTATGCACCATAGAAGTGCAGACTATCTGGATAAGAGTCATGACCAACAGCCTTTGACAGCCTTATCGCTACTTGCGACCCTTCTCCTTTATCACCCAATTTGACTTGTATTCGAGGGCGCTTGCCTTCCATGCCTCTTATAACACAATTGGTGGTGGTGTCCGCATCAATTAAATATTTCAATTGTGTATTGTCTGCACCGTTATCATCAGTTGCAAACTGTATGGCATTTGTCACTATGCCATCGTAAGGATGATAGCAATTGATGGCCGTTTCATAGTCTGGTGCTATGGTTTTTGCCTTGGCGTATAGAGTAGTAAGTTCATTTAGAATCGGTTCGTTTTTCTTTTTGAGAGCATCAACTGTTGTTTTTATTTTAGTGTACTCTGTATTGAGTTGTGCAATAACATTGATAAGGGTTAGCTCGTTTTGTATTTCATTGTCCAGTATGGTTTGGGCACTCATTATTGAATTGTGTAGGGCTTCTGCTTCTTTTTCTATGGTTCGAAGAGGAGCTTCGTTTTCTTTTGTAAAAAGAATAGCTTCATCCAGCAAATTTACAAGTTGCGCATGTGCGCATCCCTCTTCTATTACAGTGACATCTTGTGTAAGCGAGTTTTGCTTAATATAGCTTTCATACGCTCCTTTGGGTACAACTGCAGAAATATAGCCTATCATCCAGTTTTTAATCTTGCCATAAAAGGCCGATTTTTCTATTACAGGTGATTCATTCCCTTCAAAGTAAACACGTTCTACTCCAGAGTAACGGAAAGCGTCCTCTTTGATAGATGTGACTGTGGATGGAATCGTAAAAACAGCAAGTGAATCACAACCGTAGAATGCGCTGTATCCTATAGTAGAATACCTGCCTTTAGGCAAAGAACGCAGAGAGTCACAATTATAAAACATTTTGTCATATAATTCGGTCACATTATCGGCAATTTCAACTTGTTTCACACGGCTGAACAAGGATTCAGATCCTGTTTTGTGACTCCTTGGATTAGATGTACCTTTTGTCAAAACAATGTTTCGACCTACATATACATTTTCCGCATAGAATAGTTCACTTTCGTGGTTACAATAGTATAAAGGTTCGTCTCCTTTCTCGAATCTGACGGTGTGTAACATTCTGCAATTCAAAAAGGTATCTCCTGCATAATATCCAATACCCCCATCCCCCAAATCCTCTACGGAAGGAGGTATGTTTATTTCTTGTAATTTCGTGCAGTCGTGAAAAGCTGATGCCCCAATATAAGTGACACCATCAGGTATTGTGAACGAAGAAAATCCACAGCCATAAAAAGCCCATCCCCTTATTGATTTTAGAGTATTAGGCAATTGCACATCGGTTAGTTTATCGCAGCCGAAAAAGGCCATCTCACCAATGGAAGTTACAGATTGTGGCAGATTGACGTGTGTAAGTTGTGTGCAACGAAAACACTGACGTTGTATGAATGTCACCAGCGGTCCAACTTCAATTTCTTCAAGAGGGGTATATGCAAAAGGGGAAAATCCCCATTGGGAGTCATACTCAGAATAAGACTTATAGCTTAGATCTCGACCAAGATATAATTTTTTTAGCGGACAATTACGAAAGAGGCCTTTGCCATAACTTTCAGAATTATACACGCTGTAACCCACAGTAAGGATTTCTTTGCTGTCTTCAATGCAGAGCGTTTGCAATGATATGCATCCATCAAAACTTTGATTTTCAATATTGTTGACAGAAGCTGGTATGACGAGTGTTGCCATCTTGTCACACATATCGAAAGCCTTGGTGGCTATATTGGTGACTGTGTGCCCGTCTACTTCCGACTTTACAACAGCATTGACGATATCTTTGCTTTCCGTCCCTATGACAACAGCATGTCCGTCTTCTACAAGCTCGTAGACAATGCCATCTTTCACAACGTTCTCACCCCATGCTACGCAAGGTAAGAAACTTAACAGAACCAAGTAAATAGTGGCCAGATTCCTTTCTGTTGATATAAGTATCTTTTTCATACGCATGAAAATTAACCCATAGACTCCAATATGGAAAATAATTAAAAAGATATTGATATACACAAATAGAAAACGTGGAGCCAGTTCTGTCACTCGTTCCACGCAGTAAAGGCTCTGGCATCGCCCAAGTTGTCGAAACGAGCAACGCCGAAAGCCCCACGCCTGTGTACGTATGTAGAAAGCACTCTTTACAACGAACGACAGAATCGTTCAAAGCCAATGAGGGCTGTATACAATACACCTCATGAGACGTTCCCGTTGCTTTGTTCTTGACAACTTTGCTCGAACTGCCAGATTCTTACTGCGTCAAAACCAAAGCGTACAGTTACGCCTTATATGTATATATGTCTGCCCAACCTCTGCCCATCGGGGTTTTCGGTATAGGTATAACGTTACAAAGATAACGTTTTTATAAGAAAAAACTACTTAGTTCAGCTGACAAAACATAGTTTTGTGGCTCGATTTAACATTATTAAAATAAAATATCAAAGAAAAACACCAATTACTCGTTATAGAGAAAACGCGTATACCGGCCAGACAATAGTGGAATGGACTTTACCATATCCTTATCAGGACTCGAATATCTTCTGCTTGACCATAGTCATAACCTGAACTAAGGCCTTCTTTACCCCATAAATCGTTAAAATCGCTGCATTCAATTAAAGAACTGTTTTTACCCTGTTATTTGACAAACCATTGTTGTCTATATATTCTCTTTTGCTATATTTGCACCGGGTATTTATATCAATCGGTTAGGAACAGACAGGGGTATGTGTTAGATGCGACACAATTTGCCAAGTTTACTTAGCAAATTCACACCCAACTATACATATATAATATATAGATAGCTTCCACACATCGCAGACAGTTTCCTATACCCATTAAGTATAACGTACAATAAGCAACAGACAGATACAAGCTATTTAAGAGAGGGTAAAACATAAGATACGCGACTTGTTTCCTCCAATGTAATCAATTTAGGCATGCTGCCTATGGTTATCGCCAGCGGTCCAGGCTCTGCCAGCCGCCAAGCCATCGGTACCGGTGTCTTCTTCGGAATGATAGTAGCCGTAACCATCGGAATACTCCTGGTACCATTCTTCTTCGTACTTATCTACAAGATGAAGAACAAGGTCAAGGCGACCCACCTCCGCAAGCAAGCGTAATATGGTTCATTATAAAAAATAACGCAATGAAAAAGATACTATTCTATATGCTCGTTTTGACAGGAAGCCTCAGTATGGCTTCTTGCCAACTGGGCAGACACTATACACGCCCCGAGCTTAATCTGCCCGAGCGTCTCTCCAAGACCCAGCAAAGCGATACACTTACCATTGCCGACATGCAGTGGTGGGAAATATATACCGACACCACTCTGCAGCAGCTCATCAATAAGACATTGGACCACAACAAGGACCTGCTGATTGCCGCCGCACGCGTAAAGGAGTTGGCTGCCATGAAACGTATCGACTGGGCCAACCTCTTTCCACGCATAGACGCCAAAGCCCTCATAGAAAAGGAAGGCTCTAACTACGGTGGCAATAATTACAAGAACAGTACCGAGCAGCATGCCAAGTTTGTCGCCTCGTGGGAACTCGACTTGTGGGGCAACCTCCGTTGGGCCAAAGACAAGAGTATGGCGCAATTCTTAGGAAGCATCGAAGCACAGCGTGCCTTGAAGATGAGCGTCATCTCGGAAGTGGCTCAAGCGTATTTCGAGCTGGTAGCCCTGGATAACGAACTGAAGATTGTACGCCATACCCTGAAGGCGCGCGAAGAAGGCGTGCGTCTCGCCAAACTCCGTTTTGATGGCGGTCTCACTTCAGAAACCTCGTATCTGCAGGCAAAGGTGGAATACGCCCGTACAGCCACGTTGGTGCCCGAGTTAGAGCGTAAGATTTCTGTCAAGGAGAACGACATCGCCTTCTTGGCTGGTGAATATCCGCAGGTGATACGCCGCTCCATTCTTCCCGAAGAAGTGAAGTTGCCCGAGTCACTGCCAGTGGGTCTCCCCTCCACTCTGCTGGAACGGCGTCCCGATGTGCGTGAAGCCGAGCAACGCCTGATTGCCAGCAACGCTGCCGTGGGTATGGCATTTACCAACCTCTTTCCACGCATCACCCTCACAGCCAATTACGGTTTGGAGAGCAAGCAAATGTCTGACTTCTTCAAGTCGCCCATTCACTACCTCGGCGCCAACCTGCTGGGTCCGCTTTTCGCTATGGGCAAGAACCGCGCCATGCTGAAAGCGCAGAAAGCAGCCTACGAGCAGGCCTGCTATGGATACGAAAAAGCTGTGCTCAGTGCTTTTAAGGATGCCCGCAACGCCATCGTTGAGTTCAACAAAATCAAGGAAATCTACGAGTCGCGACGCGAGCTGGAACGCTCTTCAAAGGCGACTATGGAACTGGCGCAGCTGCAGTACATCAACGGTGTCATTGGCTACTTGGATGTGCTCGACGCCCAGCGTAGTTACTTCGATGCCCAGATAGGACTGAGCAATGCCATCCGCGACAAGCAAATCACCATGGTCAAGATGTATAAGGCACTGGGTGGTGGATGGTAGTTTAGGGAAATCATCAAAACTCCAAATATCTTCAAAGCCGTTTCAGCTATCAGTCTGAAACGGCTTCGATATTTCATCAGGTATGCCTATCACTATTGCTGTCTGCTAAAGAATTGGGCTTACCCAGGGTATTTCCCGTCAGACAATGCTGCTGAGTGTACAAAAAATCCCTATCTGCTGCTTGCGGATAGGGATTGTTATGGTTATGAATGACGACAGGAGATTACTCTGCGTCCTCAGTCTTCTTCTTACGGGTAGCGCGCTTCTTGGGCTTTTCCTCCACTTCCTTCTTGATGCCTGCGAGTTCGCTGTCAATCATGATACGACCGCAATATTCGCATACGATAATCTTCTTGTGCATCTTGATATCTATCTGGCGCTGTGGTGGAATCTTGTTGTTGCAACCGCCACAGGCATCACGCTGCTCTACGGTGATACCGAGACCATTGCGGGCGCTTTTGCGGATGCGCTTGAAACTTGCCAGCAGACGGGGCTCAATCTTAGCCTCGAGCTCGCGGGCTCTGGCCTTGAGCTTCTCCTCGTCGTCGCGAGTTTCCTGCATGATTTCGTCGAGCTCGCCACGCTTTTCAGCCAATGCATCAGTGCGGTCGGCGATGATTTCCTTGGTCTGCTCGAGTTCCTTCTTCTTCTCGTCGATGCGAATGATGGCATCCTTTATCTTCTTGTTACAGAGTTCCACCTCGAGCGACTGGAATTCAATTTCCTTGGTCAGCGTGTCATACTCACGGTTGTTCTTCACGTCGTTGAGCTGCTCCTTGTATCTTTCGATACCTGCCTGTGCCTTGGCTATTTCGCCCTTCTTGGCAGTCACGGCACTCTGGAACTCATTGATGTCGCCTTCGATTTTCTCCACACGGGTCTTGAGACCTTCGAGTTCGTCGGCCAAGTCCTGTACTTCCAGAGGCAACTCACCGCGCAATGCGCGCTTCTCGTCGATAGCCGACAGAGTAACCTGCAGCTGATAGAGCGCCTGCAGCTTCTCTTCTACGGTCAATTCAGTAGGTGATTTTTTTACCATAATCGTATTAAAAATAAATGATGGGATTAGTGTCGATGGCCGAAATTTCGCATTTCACACCCTCACACTGCTCCTCTATGATTGTTTTGAATATTTCTGTCGTAAACTGTTCGCTCTGATAGTGCCCTATGACGGCAATCTGTATCTCCTGCTCGTGGCCGAAATACTGGTGATAGCTCATCTCGCCTGTGACAAAGGCGTCGGCACCGCGGGCTATGGCCTCGTCGAGCATGAACGCGCCGGCACCGCCACACAGCGCAACCTTGCGTATGGGCCTGCGCAGCAACTGGTTGGCCATGACACACTCTACGCCGAATATCTGCTTGAGCATCTGGATGAAATCGTCGGCAGCCATAGGCTCGTCCCACTCGCCCATCACGCCCTCGCCACCTGCCACCATGGCGTCGGCATCTGCCGATGCGCCATGAGCCTCGGCCTGGCGGGTCTTGCCGATGAAACCTACGTGGCTGAGCCCCATCTTCTCGGCAATCTTGAAGTTGACTCCGCCCTGTGCGGCATCCATATTGGTGTGCATCGACACGATGACAATGTGATTGACAATAGCCTTAGCCACAACGCGTTGCACCATATCTTCGCCCGCTATACGCCGCAGCCGGCGGAAGATGAGCGGGTGATGCGACACGATGAGGTTGCAGCCCTTGCGGATGGCCTCATCCACGGTCTCTTCGGTCACGTCAAGACACAATAAAGCCCCTGAAATCTCCGCTTCTGTCAATCCTATTTGCAAGCCGGCATTGTCATAGTCTTCCTGCAAAGGCAGAGGCGCGAATCGTTCAAGGGCATTAACCACTTCTATAATTTTCACGCTAAATCGTAATATTTAGAGTACAAAGTTAGTGATTTCTTATGGAATAAAGCGCTTTTCCATAGTGCTTTAACTATTTATAACTATTTTTCCTGCCCTCTGCCACCTTGATGAGCATCAGTCCGATGCCAGTCCACACCAGTTCGCGCAGACGCACCAGCAGCGCCACAAAGATGGCGGCATTGGCGGTCATGCCCAGACCTGTGGTCGAGAGCAGGAAGCCTCCCTCGCGTCCACCAAGCTGCAAGGGCATGAAAAAGAGCAGATTGGCAAGCAGCGAGGTAAATGCCAGTATCAGGATGCAGGCTCCATAACTCACCGACGGCGTGAGGACGAGCAGGATGAAGTAGATTTCGAGCGCAGAAAGTATACGGCAAGCCAGCTCAAGGCTTACCGCCAATATGAATGACGCCGGGCGCTGGCCGTGGAGAGCCGTTATCTGCATGTCGATGGCGTCGAGCTGGGTTTTGTGGGTCTCGACAAACCGCCCTACCCTCGACTTGAGCAGCGGTATGTGACGCAGGAGCGCCATCAGCCTGTTGGCCAGTCCACGGCGATAACCGCTGAGAAAGAACCAGATGCCCAGTCCGCATCCCGCAGTGACCGCCGCCAGCATGATGCCCATGGGCAGGTCTACGGGGTAAAGGGCTACAAAGAGCACCACCGACAACAGCCAGAAGCAGAGATGGCTGAAGATGTGGGTCATGGCGTAGAGGATCACCGACGACGAGGCGCGCTCTGTGCCTATCCTCGGTGCCAGTTCCATGATGCGATAGGGCTCGCCACCCATCAGTCCGCCGGGCGTGGCGTAGTTGAGGGCAAACCCAGACACGGTGAGCTTGTAGAGCCAGGCAAACTTGACATTGCGGCTGTCGCCCTGCTGACTACGGATGATGGTAAGCCAAGAGGCGGTATTAAGCAGATACAGCAACGCCCATAATACCAAAATCACTGGAAACCAGTAGCCTGCCAGCTGCAGTCCGCGCCACACTTCGGCAAAGTCCAACTGTGACACCATCACGGCCAGCACCACCAGTCCAAAGACCAGGAAGGCGTTCTTGTATCTGCTCTTCATCTTCTACTTGTCAGCACCGCTGTTCTCGTGCTTCTTGGGAATGGCAAATCTTACCTTCTCGCTCTCATCGCGCTTCTCGTGATAGAGCTTGGGGAGCGGATTGGCAAGCGGCTCGTCGTACATGGCGCGGTTGCGATAGGTATCGATGGCCAGATAGATAGCCTGGCGCAGAGCGGTTTCATCGGCCTCGTTCTTGCCTGCGATGTCGAACGACGCATCCTGCAAGGGCTGCACACACACCAGTGGCAAGCCGGAAGCTATCTCTACCCCACCTTCGGGCGTCTGTGCCAGGAATGGCGCCATACCCTGGTCGTGATACATGGCCAGGATGCCGTCGAAGTAGTCGTACATGCTGTTGCTGAAGAAGTGGTTGGCGGTATAGGGTCCAAAGGCATTGACCTTCTGCTCAGCCAGCGCCTCGATGACGGGCTTGATGGTCTCCTTCTCTTCGGTACGGGGCTCGGGATTGAGGGCCAGCACTGCCACACGTGGATTGGAGATGCGATAATCGCGCTTCAGCGTCTGGGCAAAGTTCTTGATTGTCTCTGTCAGCGTCTCGCGGGTTATAGCGTTGGCTATGTCCTTGACAGCCACATTGTCGGTCATGAGTCCGATGCGCATACGGTCGTTGACGAGAATGTTCATCGCCTGGGCATGCTCGGCGAAACACTCGGCTACGTAGTGCATCTGTCCGCGGAAGTCCAACCCGGCGCGCTTCATGCTCTCGGCGCTCACGGGGGCTGTCACCAGCACGTCGAAGAGATGGTCGTTGTAGTCTACCATCGCCTTGTCGAGCGCCATCAGCGCGGCATGGCCCGCCTCTTCGCTCGGTGTACCCAGCTCGACCTTGATTTCATCGTTGGTCACTGCCACCATGTTTACCCTGCCGTCCTTGGCTTCACCGGCATGGCTTATCACGGCATAGCCCGTGGGCTCCAGGCCGAGGGCCTTGCGGTGGAAGGCGGCAGCCTTGGGCGACCCATAGATGATGGGGGTACAGAGCTCGAGCATCTCTGGCTCTGCAAAGGTTCTAAAAATAAGTTCGTATCCGATACCATTGGTATCGCCGTGGGTGATGGCCACACGGATTCGTCTGTTGTCGTTCATATATATAATATTAATATGTGTCTACTCGTGCCTTATCTCTTCTATCTTCTTCGAGGTGCTCAGCAGTCCGCAGGCGGCATAGATGTCCTGTCCGCGGCTGGCACGGATGGTGGTAAATACGCCGTGGCCGGTAAGATAGTCTCTGAACGCCTCCATGCGCGAGTCGTCGACTCCCCGCAGGTTGACCTCGGGTATCTGGTGGAAGCGGATAAGGTTGATGCGGCAGTCGAGCCCCTTGAGCAGCGTGATAATCCGCTGGGCATGCTCGATGCTGTCGTTGACTCCGTCGAAGACGATATACTCGAACGAGAGGCGGCGCTGATGGGAGAAGTCGTAGTTGCGCAGCAGCTCAACGACCTCTTCGATGCCCATACCCCGCTCGGCAGGCATCAGCTGGCTGCGCAACTCGTGGGTAGGCGCATGCAGGCTTATCGCCACATGGCAGTCGCTCTCCTCGATGAAGCGCTTCAGCTTGTTGCGCACTCCCACCGAAGACACCGTGATGCGCTTGGGGCTCCAGGCATAGCCGTAGTCGGCGGTGAGCACCTGGGTGGCTCTCAGCACATTGTCGAGATTGTCCATCGGTTCGCCCTGGCCCATAAACACGATGTTGGTCAGCGTGTCGTGCTCGGGCAGCGAGTATATCTGGTTGAGTATATCGGTGGCAGTAAGGCTTCCCTCGAAGCCCTGCTTGCCCGTCTGGCAAAACAGACAGTTCATCTTGCATCCCACCTGTGACGACACGCAGAGCGTGGCGCGGTCGTGGTCGGGAATATATACCGTCTCCACAAACTTGCCTTCGGCTGTGGGGAAGAGATACTTGACTGTGCCGTCGACCGAGCGCTGCTCGTCGATGGGCGCACGGGCTCCTATCTCGTAGACCTCGGCCAGCTTCTGTCTGTTGGCCTTGGATATATCTGTCATCTCGTCTATGCTTTTCACCTGACGCTGATAGAGCCACTTGGCCATCTGTCTGCCGGCAAAAGCAGGCATCCCCAATGCTCGAGCCACTTCCTTGAGCTCCAAGAGGGTCATGCCGAGAAGAGGTGTCTTGGTCATTTCCATATCTGTAATTAATTAATGATGCAAAGTTACTACAAACCAAAGAGAAAACAAAGCAAGCGCGCTGTTTTTTATCGTCGCTGGTGCCAACGTGATGACTTTGGGGCTGGCGCCAGAGGCAAGGGTCTCACTATCTCGTGCGTTTGCCATAGCTGCAGGACACCGCCCCGCTGCCACGACAAAGGGCGTGCCGCAGACAGATGACTCTCTGTCGCCGGCACGCCCTTGACGCTATCGGTATTGACGAATGGTTATTCGCCGTAGATTTCCTTGAGCTTGTTCAGCAGTTCCTTGCCACGCAGGTCGGAAGCCACAATCTTGCCCTGGGGGTCAACGAGCACATTGCTCGGAATGGAGCTTACGCCATAGACCTCGTTGGCAGCACACTTCCAGCCCTTGAGGTCTGACATCTGAGGCCAAGCCATACCCAACTGCTTGACGCCGTCCTTCCAACGGTCGAGCTTGTCGTCGAACGAAACTCCTACGACATTGAAGCCCTTGCTGGCATGGTAGCGATTGTAAGCCTCTACCACGGTAGGCATCTCGCGGCGGCATGGACCACACCATGATGCCCAGAAGTCTACCAGCACATACTGGCCCTGACCAACCCACTGGCTCAGTTTGACAGTCTTGCCGTCCATATCCTGCATGGTGAGGTCGTGGAAGGTAAGGCCGGCACGGCGCTTCTCGAGTCCAGCCAGCTTGCTCTTGGCCTGCATCATAGCGGGATGGTTGAAATAAGCGGTGGCGGGGTCGCAGAACTCCTTGAGATGGTCGTAGTCGAACGAGTAGAAATACTCCAAGCCGATGACGGCAGGCAGCACATTGTCGCGGTTGTCGCGATAGAACTTATAGATTACCTCATCGCTCTCATTGTCAAGACGCTTCAACTCGGCCTCCAGCTCCTTCTGGCGCTCGGGAGTGGCCTTGCCAGCCTTCAGTTCTCTATCCATGCTGTACTGCTTGGACATACAGTCATTCATATAAACCCAGAATGCGGCGACACGCTCGTTGAGGGCAGAGCCCTTGTACTCGTTCTTGGTATAGTCGAGTGCGAGCGGAGTGCCATCGTTGATGAAGAACATCAGGTTGCGGTCGTCCTTGGTGAAGACTGCCACAGCGACGATGGCATCCTTGGGCGCCTTGCCGGCGATGGCGAACTTGCCACCTGCGCATACGCTGTCGGTATAAATCGTCTTGCCACGGCCATACTCGCCAACCATTGCCTTGACGGTACCCTGGGGCACTACGCCTGAAACCTTGAACTCTACATCCTGTGCCATAGCTGCTACAGTGCATGCAAAAGCAGCCACGAGGGTCATCATGATTTTTTTCATTGTTGTTTTCCTCCTATTGATTAAACTAAATAAGGTGCGCCCCTCAACCTACAGACGAGAGATACACCTTATTATATATATACATCTTTACTCGGCGCGGTCATCCACGTTGTCGCCCTCGGTGGGAGCGAGCACGGCCTCGAAATCGGTGATGCCGTTGTTGACGAGGATGTCATACCACTGGATGAGCTTGCGGATATCGCTGTCGTGTACACGCTCCTCATCGTAAGAGGGCAGCACCTCGGCAAAATAGGCACGAAGCTCCTTGCTTGTGGTCTTCTTGTAATGGATAGAGCAAGGCTTGCTCTGCTCCTTCTCGCCTACATTCTTGAGCACCTGCCACAGAGGGATATCCTCGGCATCGGTGTACATGGCTATATCGGCCAGACTGGTCACGCGGTCGGTGGCAAAAGCCGGCATACGACGGTGAACGTCGTCAAGGGTTTCTACTATCAAGTTCATTTTACCACGCGAAACCAGCTTGTAGAGACCTGGCTTGCCTGAAATCGAAAGAATTGTTTCCATTGTTTTCTTTATAATCTGTTTATATTATTATTAATCTGACTGATTTGAATGTCTATATCCTGCACACCGTCGTTGACGATAACATAGTGGCTCAACTCGACCATACGCTGCTGGGGCATCTGCCGGCGTATCCACTCGAGTGCTCTGTCGCGGCTCACATGGTCGCGCGCCATGATGCGCTCCACTCTCAGGGGCTCTGGAGCGGTGACGCATATCACATGGTCGAACGCTATGCGCCTGTCAAATCCGCTGTCGAAGAGTATGGCGCTCTCGAGCCAGTCGTAGCCTGAAGCCATGAAGTCCTCTGCCACAGCGGGATGAACCACGTCATTGACCGCCTGCTTGTTGGCCTCGCTCTGGAGCAGAAACTCTGTCAGCACATCCTTGCGGAGCTGTCCCTGGCTATAGACACCGAGGCCCACCAGAGAGATAAGTCCTTCGCGGATAGCTTGAGACTCTGCCATGAGCCTCTTGGCGGCGCTGTCGCAGTCGTAGACGGCGATGCCACGGGCTCTGAGCCGCTGGCACACATAGGACTTGCCGGCTCCTATACCTCCTGTGATGGCTATCTTCATTGCTGTTCGATGAGATAGTCAACCTTCTGGCTGACCAGATGGCATCGTGACACGTTGTGAGGATAAGCCTTGAGATGGAGCATGCACTTGTCTTGCGGATGGGCCTGCAGCTCGTTGTAGTCGGCCACCACCTTGAACTGGTCGGCCTTGACATTGCGGTACATGCTGGCTCCGATGGAAAATCTCACCCTGACCTTGGAGGGGAATGTGCGCAGCACCTTGCCCTCGGGCATATTGACTGCCGTGATGGGCACCTCTATGGTCTGCTCGGTGAGGATATCGGGATAGAGCACTATCTTGACCGTCGCCGGCACTGTCTTGACTCCCTTGACCTGCTTCAACTCCACCACCCGCTCTACGGTATCATTGAAATTGACGATGTTCAGATCGGCGGTGGTGACATACTTGATGCTGTCGAGCATGTCCTTGCGGGCATACACGGTCACCTTTTCGGGCATCACCTTCTTGCCGGCAAGATAGTAAGCCTTCTCGGGCTCAATCTTTCCTACCAGCTTGACCGGAACAAGTTTGGACTCGCCATAATTGAAGAAATACTCGATGCGGTCGGGCTTCACACCGGTGACGCGCGACGAGCCAAACAGCTGGTTGAATGCTGCCTTGATCATGTCGCCCGAGGTGATGACGCCCTTGCCAGCCACCTTGTTGGCCGACACCTCGAAATTGAAGTTGATGGGTTTCTGCTTGTTGGTCATATAGGCCAAGAGGGAGAATCCCTTGTCCCTTACCGTTACCGTGATTGAGTCTGTGCTCTGCGACGTGATGATTACGTTCTTGGGTATATTGGTAAGGTACACGGGAATCTTGAGTTCTTTCTCATAGCTCTCGTTGAGCGTCATCAGCAGCCAGAATGTGCCGCTGAGCGCGAGAAAGAACAAAAAAATCAAGAACTCCTTGTTGACGAAACCGAACAAGAAGTTCTTGACATGTGCCATATTACGGTTCAGGTTCGTCATTTATGCCTGGCGCATGGGAGAATTGGCATCGGCGAATACATAGCTCTTATCGACTACGATGTTCACGCCGCGGGCAATCTCTACCTCTACCGTATTCTTCTCCAGATTGATATTCTTTACTGTGCCATAAATGCCACCACCGGTTACCACGTGGTCGCCGGTCTGCAGCGAGTTCTGGAAGTTGCGTATTTCTTTCTGCTTCTTCTGCTGTGGGCGAATCATAAACAGCCACATGATTACAAACATGGCTATCAGCATAATAATCATTGGCATACCACTTCCGGCGCCTTGGCCCTGGGCAGCTAAAATAAGTGTACTCATATTAATTTATTCTTATGTTTTGATTGTTGTTACTATTCTTCTATTATTATTTGCCACCGTTGCGATGGGCAGGCTCGATGGGCTTGAGCAGCTTGCCGGTATTGACCAGATGGCGGGCTATACCGTCGAGCATACCGTTGATGTAGCTGCCGCTCTTGGGCGTACTGTAGAGCTTTGCCAAATCCACAAATTCGTTGATGGTAACGCTGATGGGGATATTGGGGAAAGTCATCATCTCGGCTATGGCTATCTGCATGATGACCACATCCATGTACGCCAGACGCGAGAAATCCCAGTTGTGACTGGCCTCGCTCATATAGCGCTGATAAGTATCGGAATTGAGGATGGTAGCGCGGAACAGCTTGCGTGCAAACTCGCGGTCTTCCTCGTCCTTGTATTCGGGCAGGAGTTCCTGGTTGCCCTTGTTGGCAGGGTCGAAGCGCTTGATGGTCTTCAGTACGAAGGTATCTACTATCTCTTTGTCGTCATTCCAATAGAGACTCTTCTCTTCCAGAATGGCATCGAGCTCGGCATTGTCCTGAATGAGCATCTTATAGAGCTTGCGCCACACTTCACGGTCAGCCTCATAAGAATCGTCATCGCTGTCCATATATTCCTTATATACTTCACTCTGCTCTATCTGATTACACTTGCCGCGGATAAACTCCTTGTCGTTTTCCCAGGTGAGCTTCTTGTCTTCCAGGAAAGCGTTGAGCATCTTGTTCTCCTCGAGCTGGATGGCGAACTTGTTAAAAGCAAATTTGTTGGATGGTTTGTCTGTGCCTTCACGCTCCGCACGAGCTGTGAGAATATCAAATCGACGTCTTTCCTCTCTTGAAATCTCGACGATTAACAGCAACAGATAGTTGTAAAGGTCATAAGCCTTGGAGAGGCTAAACAACAACTCCTTTTCAGCATTCTCCATGTTCTTGTTGCCGTTTTGGTAGTAGGCGTAGGTTAACTGAACTACCTTAGTTCTAATCAATTCTCTGTTTATCATTCTCTAATAATAATTGGTGTTTCTTTTATTTTCGCTACAAAAATAGTCAAAAAACAAATTCTATGCAATAAAAACGCTGAAAATAAATGTTTTTTTAGAAATTCTTTGCATAATCCGAGGAAAAAGGCTACCTTTGCAGCGCTTTTCGCATCTCAGTGTGATGGCGAATTAATTAATAATTTAGAGTAACACATTATGAAAGAGATTAATGTAACAGGTCAGAAGCGTACAGACCTTGGTAAAAAAGCTTCTAAACATCTTCGTAAGCAGGGCATGGTTCCTTGTAATCTTTATGGTGAGGCAAAAGAGGACAACAAGCCTGTAGCTTTAGCATTTGCTGTAGCTATGAGCGACCTCCGCAAGATTGTTTACACTCCCCATGTTTATGTTATCAACCTCATCATCGACGGCGAGTCTCACACCGCAATCCTGAAGGAACTTCAGTTTGACCCCGTGACAGACGCTGTTATGCACATCGACTTCCTGGAGGTTAACGACCAGAAGCCTATCACTATCGGTATTCCTGTTCGCCTCGTAGGTCTGGCTCAGGGTGTTCGCGATGGTGGTCGTATGAACCTCTCTATGCGCAAGCTCAACGTTACCGCTCCTTATCAGCAGATTCCCGAGCACCTCGACGTTGACGTTACCGCTCTCAAGATTGGTAAGAGCATCAAGGTTGGTGAGCTGAGCTTCGAGGGCCTTGAGATTGCCAATGCTAAGGAAGTTATCGTTTGCTCTATTAAGATGACTCGTCAGGCTGCTGCCGCCGCTGCTGCCGCCGCTCAGGCTTAATTGATAGCGAATGGACAAATTTTTGATTTGTGGTCTGGGTAACCCCGGTGCTGAGTATCAGGATACCCGACACAATACAGGTTTTATGGTATTGGACGCTTTTGCTAAGGCGTCCAATATTATTTTTGAGGATAAACGTTATGGTTTCGTGGCAGAGACATCGATTAAGGGACGCAAGGTTTTTCTGCTCAAGCCCACCACCTTCATGAACCTCAGCGGCAACGCAGTGCGCTACTGGCTGAACAAGGAGAACATCGACCAGAAGCGGTTGCTTGTCATCTCCGACGACGTCGCCCTGCCCGTAGGCGCCTTCCGTCTGAAGGCCAACGGCAGCAACGGCGGCCACAACGGACTGGGACATATCCAGCAGCTCATTGGCCAGGACTATCCCCGCTTGCGCATGGGCATCGGCGGAGACTATCCCCGTGGCGCCCAGGTCGATTGGGTACTGGGCCGATTCTCCGATGACGACCTGCTCAAGCTCAAGCCCAGCATCGACATTGCCGTCGACATCATCAAGAGCTTTGTGCTGGCTGGTATCGACATCACCATGAACCAATACAACAAACTGGGAAAGAAATGAAAACCGAGGCACGTATAGACAAGTGGCTGTGGGCTGCGCGCATATACAAGACACGCAGCATAGCCGTCGACGCCATCAAGAACGGACGCGTCACCATCGATGGCGTCAATGTCAAGCCGGCACGCATGGTCAAGGCTGGCGATGTGGTGTCGGTGCGCAAACCGCCCATCACCTATTCGTTCAAGATACTCCAGCCCATCGAGCAGCGCGTGGGGGCCAAGCTCATTCCCGAGATTTACGAGAATGTCACCGACCCCAAGCAGTACGAACTGCTGGAGATGAGCCGCATCAGCGGATTTGTCGACAGAGCGCGCGGAACCGGACGCCCCACCAAGAAAGACCGACGTGCCATGGACGCCTTTGTCGACCCGGCATTGTTGGGCTTCGACGATATTGATGACGACTTTGATTGGGGCAACGAAGATGAAGCATAATCTTGCCATCTTTGTATCTGGCAGTGGTACCAACTGCGAGAACATCATCCGACATTTCGCCCACCATCCCGAGGTCAACGTGGCGCTGGTGGTGAGCAGCAGTGCCAAGGCCGGAGCTTTGGCGCGTGTAGAGCCTTATGGCATCCCTACCCTCGTGGTCAACAGGGAAGAACTGGCAAGTCCGCAGTTTGTCCGTATGTTGCAGACCGACTATCACGTCACCTTCATTGTCCTCGCCGGATTTCTCTCGCTCATTCCCGAGACGCTCACTACCGCTTACACCCACCGCATGATTAACATCCATCCTGCCCTTCTGCCCCGTTATGGTGGCAAAGGCATGTATGGACGCCATGTCCACGAGGCTGTCAAGGCTGCCGGAGACTCCGAGACCGGCATGACCATCCACTGGGTGAGCGACGAGATAGACGGCGGAGCCATCATCAGCCAGTTTTCCACCCCGCTCCTGCCCACCGACACCGTCGACGACATCGCCCGCAAGGAACACGAGCTCGAGATGCAGCACTTCCCAGCCGAGATAGAGCGCATCCTGGGCACCCTCGACACCTTATTATAATATATATAGGTGATGGCCGACACTCTCGAACTGCTGCTACTTGCCGTAGCCCTCGCCATGGACTGCTTCACGGTCTCCACCGTGTGTGGCGTCATCCTGCGCCGCCGCCAGTGGCGCACCATACTCCTTACTGCTTTCTTCTTCGGCGCTTTCCAGGCGTTTATGCCTTACATCGGATGGCTCGGCACCTCGCTCTTTGCCCGCCAGTTAGAGGCTTACGACCACTGGATAGCCTTCTCACTGCTGCTGTTTCTCGGCGGCAAGATGATACGCGAGTCCTTTCTGCCCGAAGAGCGCCAGAGCTTCTGCCCCACATCGCTGCGCACCCAGCTGGTACTGGCGGTAGCCACCAGCATCGACGCCCTTGCCATAGGCATCTCGTTTGCCTGTACCGGCTATCGCTCGTCGGCCGACCTGGCAGAGCCTCTGACCATCATCGGACTCGTCTCAGCGCTTTTCTCGGTCATCGGCTATCTGCTCGGCATCCGTTTCGGTTCGACCGTCACGCGGCGCATCAAGCCCGAGATCTTGGGCGGCCTCATCCTGATAGCCATAGGCGTCAAGGTGCTCATCAGCCATCTCTACGGGCTGTAGGCGGTCATCCCTCATCCACCAACCAAAATGGGCTGCAACTCTACAAGACGTGAGTTGCAGCCCATTTTGGTTGTCGGCCATCAGGTCAGATGCCCATGCCTGGCCCGCGGGGAGGCATACCGCCGGGAGGCGGACCACCATATCCGCGACCACCCTGCGGACGACCCGGGGGCATATCGCCGGGAGCCATGTCGCCTCGTCTGCGCATACCCTGACGGGCGTTCTTGCCGCCAAACATATTGAAGCGATAGACCACATGGAGCATGGCATAGCTGTTGATGCTGTTATACCATGTATCGCTGCGCTGGAAGGCATCGATGGTACGGCTGAAGTTGCTCTGCTGGTGCAGCAGGTCGTAGAACTGGAGCAGCACGGTGAGGGGCTTGCCCTTGAGGAAGCCCTGCGATACCTGAGCATTCCATATCAGCTCGTTGGTATTCATCGAGTTGTCGTTATATCCGCGGCGACTGCTTTCGGCGATATTGGTAGAGAGCGCCGTACCCCATGGAGTGCTGAGGCTGAACGTGGCTCCATAGCTGAACTGCCATGTGTCGAGATTGCTCTGGCTCTGCAGCTGGTTGCGGCCGTGCATATAGTTGACCGACCCGTTGAGTTCTATCGAAGCCCATCCTTTACGATAACCCACATTGAGCTGTTCGCGCAGATTGAGCGTGCGGGTGCGGTTTTTCTGCACACCGCTTGTACGGTCCAGGGTGAGGTAGCTCACGTTGTTGGCAAATCTGGCATCGGTATTGGTATTGGTATACCACGTACCGGTCGAGTCGATAGAGGTGTTGTAGAGCAGTCCTCCGCCGATGCTCCAGTTTCCGTTGATATTCTCCGGACGGGTGGTGCGTCCGCCGGTCACCTCGTCATAGGTCACCATATTGCTTATTGAGTTGCGCACAGTCTGAAACGACAGATTGGCATTGACAAACTGCGAACGCTTGGTGATGAAGTTGTTGTAGAAGAGATTGAAGTCATTGGTAAACGAGGGCTTCAGTCCGGGGTTACCCTTCGAGATGTCGAGCGGGTTGCTGTCGTCGGTGATGTCGAGCAACTGACTCATGCCGGGTTGGATCGTGGTGCCACGATAGCGTATGCGCAACTGGTGCTGGCGGTTGAAGCGGTAGCGCAAATCAAATGTAGGAGACAGATTGGTCACCGTGCGCACCGTGTCGACATGCACTCCCTGATAGTCCTGGATATACTTCGAACGCTGGGGCTGCACCATAAATCCGGCGTTGAGCTGATACTTGCTCTTGATGAGCCTGAAGGTCAGGTTCATCTCGTGGATATAGTTGTTGTATTCCGAGTAGCGGCTCAGCGCCTGGTCGAGATAGTCGGGCAGCGTGCCGGGCAGCAGGTTGAGATAGTCGCCCCAACCGCGGTACTCGGGGTTGACGCCGTCAAAGACGCTGCTGCTCAGTCTGCTGAAGTCGTAGGTAGAGCGGTCGCTCTTGCTGTGGTTGTATCTGAAGTTGTAGCGCAACTGCAGAAAGGCGCCCTTGAAGAGGGGTTCGGTGTAGGTCGCCGACAGTCTGTAGTTGTAGTTGTCGGTGGGCATCAGATTGTAGCGGTGGGTCTGACAGGTCGAGTCCAGACCCTCTGCGGTCTGCTTGAGCCACAGTCGGGTGGCATTGAGCGACATGCTCTCGCTGTCGCTTTCGCCGTAGCCTCCGCCCGCACCGAATGTGATGCTGCGTCCACGCGTGTTGAGCTTGCGGTTCACCTGCAGCATACCGCTCAGGTTCTTGCTGTTGCTGTAGCTTATCGAGTTGCTCTTCTGCGAGTTGACCACGATGCCCTCACGGCTCATCTCTTCCAGTTCGCTGTCGTCGAGCGGACTCTCTGAGTAGAGATAGGGGTCGGCATTAAACGATGCCGAGGTCGCGGTGGTCAGTCCGTCGCTCTTCGACCACGACAGTGTGGGCCTGAACATGATGTTGGTCATCGTGTCGGGCTGCCACTCCAGTCGTCCTTGTACATTCCAGCTATCGCTGCGCGAGTAGTTCTGCCGTATACTGTTGGAGAAGGCACCGGTGGTATTGACGAAGTTCTCTGCCGAACTGCGTGTGAAGGCATCGCCGTCATTGTGACGCCAGAAGGCACTCAGGTCTATCTTTATCTTCTTGACTTTCTCGTAGTTATAGTTGAACCCCAGCATCTTGGCGGCGTTCAACCCCTGACGGCCGGCCCCGAAGCGACCTCTGCCGCCACCAGGGAAACCCATATCGTTCACGTTGTTGGCACTGCCAAACATCATCAGCCTGTTTTTGTCGTCAAAGTATGCGCCCATGCCTCTCTCGGCATAGCGGCTGTGGTTGCCCAAACCCAGGTCTACGTTGGCAAAGGTGCCGCGGTTCATACCCTTCTTCAGTCCGAAGTCGAGCACGGTGGTCTCTTCGCCGTCGTCGACGCCGGTGATGCGCGCCAGGTCGCTCTTTTCGTCATAGGCCTTGATTTTCTCCACGATAGAGGTGGGCAGATTCTTCATGGCTATCTTGGTGTCGCCGGTCATAAACTCCTTGCCGTCTACCAGTATCTTCTTCACCTCCTTGCCGTTGTGGGTTATCTTGCCGTTCTCGTCGACCTCTACGCCCGGCAGCTGCTTCACCAGTTCCTCGATGGTCGAGCCTTCGGGTGTGCGATAGGCGGCGCTATTATATATAAAGGTGTCTTCCTTGACCGTCACCTTGAGTGCCTGCCCTACCACCTGGGTCTCCTTGAGCACCACGGCGTCGGTCTTCATCTCCATCTTGCCGAGGGCCATGTTCTTGCCATCGCTTATCACGATGCGCTTCACGATGGTCTGATAGCCTATACTTGATATACGCAGACGGTATTTGCCGTCTTTCTTGATGCGCAGTTTGAATACGCCCTGTTCGTTGCTCAGCGTACCTCCGGCATAGGTGCTGTCGGCATTGAGCAGCTGCACCGAGGCTTGCTCGATGGGCTCCTTGCTCTCGGGGTCAAAGAGTTGGCCCGTGACGAGCCGCTCTTGGGCCATCGTCATCGCCGACGATAGCAGCAGTAGCAGCAGTAGTAGCAGTGTCTTGTTCTTCATTGTTGTTTCGTATGTGTTGCTTTGTTAGTTTTTTGACGCCTCCACGGGCCAAAGGTTTAATCGTGAGCCCCATCATTTTTATGCACACTGTCAGCGGGATATGCGCAAACGGCGACACTTTTATCTTAAAAACTCTTAATTGTTATCACTGTGTTAGATACTTTCTCCTTAGTTTTGCCTACTTTTGTCCTTGCTATACAAAAAGAGCATTATGTTATGAAACCAACCGAGACACTATCCAATAAGCATCAGCAGGTAATCCTTACCACCGACCTCGAGCGCGACCTCACCATGGCGATAGCCGAGTGTGAGCACGACCGCATCTTTGTCATCGCCGACCGCAACACCCATGCCCACTGCATGGGCAGGCTCAGCACCTTCCGCAGTCTGCGCGATGTCATCACCATCACCATCGAGCCCAGCGACGCCCACAAGGACCTCACTACCCTCACCGCCGTATGGCAACAGCTTCAGGAGCATGGTGCCACGCGCCACTCGCTGGTCATCTGCCTGGGCGGAGGCGTGGTGACCGACCTCGGCGGCATGGCGGCAGCCACCTTCAAGCGGGGCATCAACTTCATCAATATCCCCACCTCGCTGCTGGGCATGGTCGACGCCTCGGTGGGCGGAAAGACCGGCGTCAACTTCGGCGGACTGAAAAACGAGATTGGCGTCTTTGCCGAGGCGCGCTTCGTGCTGCTGTGCGCCGACTTCCTTGCCACGCTCGACGGCGAGAACCTGCGCTCGGGCTATGCCGAGATGCTCAAGCACGGCCTCATCTCTACCACCGCCCAGTGGGCCAGTCTGCTGCAGTTCGACCTCGCCACGCCCGACTATGGCGTTCTGGGGCGGCTCGTTGCCGACTCGGTCAAGGTCAAGGAAGACATCGTGGCCCAAGACCCGCTGGAGCAGGGGCTGCGCAAGGCGCTCAACCTGGGCCATACCGTGGGCCACGCCATAGAGAGCCTGCTGCTGCAGCGCACCCCCATCCTGCATGGCTATGCCGTGGCCTACGGCATCGTGGCCGAGCTCTATCTCAGCGCCACCAGGCTGGGCTTCCCCGCCGACAAGTTGCGCCAGACGCTCCATTACATCCGCCAGTATTATGGTACCCCCGCCATCACCTGCGATGACTATCCGCAGCTGTTCGCCCTGATGCACCACGACAAGAAAAACACGGGCACCGACATCAATGTCACCCTGCTCAGCGATGTGGGCGAGATACACATCAACCAGATAGTCGGCGAAGAGGAGATAAGCGAGGCGCTCGACTTCCTGAGAGAGGGCTGAGCCGTCATTGCCGCCGGCATCTCCATGACAAGCCCTCATAACTTATACTTTCATCCCAGGATGAAACGACACTGCAGCCGCGCCCACAGGTGCGGCTGTTGTTTTTCCGGCAGTTACGTTGCCGGCCGTCACAGCCCATACTGCATGGCAGCCAGCATATTTCCGCACATCCATCACCTGCTCCACGCCGTTACTGATAGTCACTGGCGGCTCGTATCATTTGATACGTGAGTCCGTATCATACGTCACGTGACCGCGCGTCATACGTTACGAGACCACGTGACTTATGATACGAGCCAGCCCACGCACCTTGCAGACCTCCATCTGCCCTCTCCCGCCTCGCTCTCTGCCGTCACGAGAGAGGGAGGGGGCCAAATATGCAACCCGGTTGCAAGAAAATGTGCGTATCTTTGCACTATAATCATTACATATATGTTGAAAACAGGTTTATATTACTTATCGCTGCTGTCTATGGCAGCATGTATAGCGGCCTGCGGCCATCACGCCCATGCCGACGAAGAAGGAAGTCACGACCACGAGACCGAAGAGGCCGGCCATGAGGGTCACGGCCATGCAGACCAGGACCACGGCGACGAGATAATACTCGAACCCGAGAAGGCACGCGCTGCCGGCGTGAAGGTCGAGACCGTCAAGCCCGGCAACTTCCATGGCGTCATCCACACCAGCGGCAAGGTCATGGCTGCCTCGTGCGACGAGACCACCGTAGTGGCCACCATCAGCGGCCGCGTGGCCCACATGGGTCATGTGAGCGAAGGCCTGAAGGTGGCAGGCGGCACTACCCTCTTCTCCATCACCTCGGCAGGCATGCAGGTGGCCGACGGCGACCCTGTGCAGCGTGCCAAGATAGACTTTGAGCGTGCCGAGCGCGACTACACCCGTGCCCAAGCGCTGATCAAGGACAAGATTATCAGCGTGAAAGACTTTGCTGTGGCCAAAGCCGAATACGAAGCCGCCAAACTCACCTATACCAGCGTGCAGAAGACCCGCAGTGCCGGCGGCGTAGTGGTCGCTGCTCCGCGCGGCGGATATATCAAGCAGTGTCTGGTCAACGGCGGCGACTACGTCGAAGCGGGCCAGCCTCTGGCCATCATCACCCAGAACAAGCATCTCTATCTGCGTGCCGAGGTGCCCGAGCGCCGCTTCAACGAGCTCAACAACATCCGGAGCGCCAAGTTCAGCACCAGCTACAGCAACCGCCTCTACGACATCAGCCAGATGGGCGGACACATCCAGTCGTATGGACGCTCTGCCGAGGTCAACAACTCTTACATACCCGTAATCTTCGAGTTCAACAATACCGGCGACGTGGTCCAGGGGTCCTATGCCGACATCTACCTCATCACCCATGAGCGCCAACAGGTCATCACGCTGCCCCTGACAGCCATCACCGAGGAACAGGGCTTACACTATATCTATATACAGAAAGACGCCGAAGGCTATCAGAAGCAGGAGGTGACTCTCGGTGAAAGCGACGGCGAGCGCATCGAAATCAAGAGCGGTGTGAAGGCCGGCGACCGCGTGGTGACGCGTGGCGCCATACAGGTCAAGCTGGCCTCGGCTTCCAACGCTATCCCCGCCCACAACCATAACCATTAAGCCCACCTCTATACTGTAACATCATGCTGAACAGGATCATCAAGTTCTCGCTCGAGAACAGAATACTCATACTGGTCTTGGCTGTACTGCTGGTCATCGCCGGCCTCTACTCTACCGCCAAGACCGAGGTCGACGTCTTCCCCGACCTCAACGCTCCCACAGTGGTCATCATGACCGAAGCTGGCGGCATGGCCAGCGAGGAAGTCGAACAGCTGGTGACCTTCCCTATCGAGTCGGCGGTCAACGGCAGCACCGGCGTGCGCCGCGTGCGCTCTCAGTCTACCCACGGTTTCTCTGTCGTCTGGGTAGAGTTTGACTGGGGCACCGACATCTACCTGGCGCGCCAGATCGTGAGCGAGAAGCTCTCTGCCATTGGCGAGCAGATGCCTGCCGGTGTGAGCGCTCCCGTGCTGGGCCCTCAGTCGTCTATCCTGGGCGAAGTGCTCATCGTGAGCCTTACCAGCGACAAGACCTCCATGCAAGACCTGCGCACCTATGCCGACTGGGTCATCCGCCCACGGCTGCTCTCTACCGGTGGCGTGGCCCAGGTGAGCGTCCACGGTGGCGACATCAAGGAGTACCAGATACTCATCAACCCCGGAAAGATGAAGCACTTCGGCGTAAGCCTCACCGATGTGATGGCTTGCACCCGCGGTATGAACACCAATACCAACGGCGGCGTGTGCTACAAGTACGGCAACGAGTACATCATACGCGGCATCACCTCGACCAACGATATCGACAAGCTCGAGGCCAGTGCGGTGAAGAAGAGCGGTGAGAGCGTCATCACCCTTGCCGATGTGGCCGACATACGCGTGGGCAGCCAGTCGCCCAAGCTGGGCGTGGCCAGCGAACGGGCTCACCCCGCCGTGCTGCTTACCGTGACCAAGCAGCCCAACACGAGTACGCTCGACCTGACAGCCCATCTGGACCATGCGCTCGACGACCTCAAAGGCAATCTGCCCACCGACGTGCATATCTCTACCAACATCTTCCGCCAGGCCGACTTCATCAGCAGCAGCATCGACAATGTGAAGAAGTCACTCATCGAGGGAGCCATCTTTGTGGTCATCATCCTGATGATATTCCTTGCCAATGTGCGCACCACCATCATCTCGCTGGTCACCATCCCCCTGTCGTTTCTCGTGGCAATGATAGTGCTCAACGCCCTCGGCATAAGCATCAACACCATGACCCTGGGCGGTCTGGCGATAGCCATCGGGTCGCTGGTCGACGACGCCATAGTCGATGTGGAGAATGTCTACAAGCACATCAGGCTGAACCGGCAGTTGCCCGAGGCCGAGCGCGTGCCCATCATCAGACTGGTCTATGAAGCCTCGCGCGAGGTGCGTATGCCCATCCTCAACTCTACCCTCATCATCATCGTGAGCTTTGCGCCGCTGTTCTTCCTCAGTGGCATGGAGGGCCGCATGCTCATCCCACTGGGCATCGCCTTTGTGACGGCGCTCATGGCGTCGACGCTGGTGGCGCTCACGCTTACGCCCGTGCTCTGCAGCTATCTGCTCGGCAAGAGCAATGGCGAGATGGGCAAGGAAGCCTTTGTGGCAGTATGGCTCAAGGGGTATTACCAGCGGGCGCTGACATGGGTATTGGGCCACACCCGATGGGTGATAGGCTCTACCGCCGTTCTGCTGGTGGCGGCGTTAGGCATATTCTTCTCTTTAGGCAGCAGCTTCCTGCCCAAGTTCAATGAGGGCTCGTTTACCATCAACATATCTTCGCTCCCGGGCATCTCGCTCGAAGAGAGCGACTCCATAGGCGCACGGGCGGAGAAGCTCCTGCTGCAGGTGCCCGAGATAACCACCGTGGCACGCAAGACAGGCCGCGCCGAGCTCGACGAGCATGCACTGGGCGTCAACGTGAGCGAGATAGAAGCTCCGTTCAAGCTCAAAGACCGCGGGCACGAAGAGGTGCAGAACGACGTGAGGCAGCGCCTGTCGGTGCTGGCGGGCGCCAACATCGAGATAGGTCAGCCCATATCCCACCGCATCGATGCCATGCTGTCGGGCACGCAGGCAAGCATAGCCATCAAGCTATTTGGCAGCGACCTGAACAAGATGTACACCATAGGCAACCAGATCAAGAAGGCCTGCAAGGACATCGACGGCATCACCGACCTCAACGTGGAACAGCAGATAGAACGTCCGGAACTCAAGATAGTGCCACGGCGCGAACTGCTGGCACGCAACGGCATCACGCTGCCCGAGTTCAACGAGTTTCTGGCTGTCAATCTGGCGGGCGAGACCGTATCGCAGGTGTACGAGGCGCGCAGAGCGTTCAACCTGGTGGTCAAGGCCGCCAACTACAACGAGATAAGCGACCTGATCATCGACACGCAGGACGGACGCAAGGTGCCTCTGTCCGATGTGGCCGACATCATATCGAGCGCCGGCCCCAACACCATCAACCGCGAGAACACCCAGCGCAAGATAGTCATCTCTGCCAACACCACCGACAGGGCGCTGAGCGACGTGGTGGCCGACATTAAGACTGCGGTAGACAGCAATATCCAGTTGCCCGAGGGCTATCATATAGAGTATGGTGGACAGTTTGAGAGCCAGGAGCATGCTTCACGGGTGCTCTATCTCACCTGCACGATAGCCATCGCCATCATCTTCCTGCTGCTGTTCATGCAGTTCCGCAGCACGATGGAGGCCGGTGTGATACTGCTCAATCTGCCACTGGCGCTCATCGGCGGCATCTTTGCCATCGTCTTCACCACCGGCGAGGTGAGCATTCCCGCCATCATCGGCTTCATCTCGCTCTTCGGCATCGCCACGCGAAACGGCATGCTGCTCATCACCGAGTACAAGCGGCTGCGCACCGAAGAGGGCAAGACCGTGAAGGAAGCCATCATCGAGGGCTCGCTCTCACGACTCAACCCCATACTCATGACGGCTCTCACCTCGGCGCTGGCTCTGGTGCCGCTGGCACTCGGCGGCGACCTGCCCGGCAACGAGATACAGTCGCCCATGGCCAAGGTGATACTGGGCGGACTCATCAGTTCGACATTACTCAACGCATTTATCATACCTATCATTTATGAAAAGACATCTCATCGCAATTAGCGCCATGCTCGCTACGCTGACGGCAGCAGCCACCGGCACAGACAGCATCGGCGACATACTCAGGCAGATAGCCGCCAACAACCTGACGCTCAAGGCACAGGCACACAAAAGCGAGGCCGACATGCTGGACATCAAGGCCGACAACGCGCTGGGCGGCCCATCGGTCGAATACAGTCCTTTCTTCAAAAAGGGATATTCGGGCGTGGTCGAGAGCGAGCTCGTGGTCAGCCAGGAAATCAAGTTTCCTACCAAGTACAAGGATTGCAGCCGGCTCGCAGGCATGCAGAGGAACGCCGGCCAGCAGCAGCTGCTCAAGCAGAGAAGGGACATGCTGCTCGAGGCCGAGCTGATTTGCCTGGACATCATACGCCTCAACCAGACGCTCAGTATGCTCAACCAGCGTCTCACGGGCAGTGAGCAACTGCGCAGTATGTACGAGCAGCGTATGGAGGTGGGCGACGCCAACATCCTGGAACTCAACAAGGTGAAACTCGATGTCATGGAGGTGAAAGCCCTGGTGACCGAAGCGCGCAACGAGCGCATACTGCTGCTCCAGCAGCTCCAGCAGCTCAACGGTGGACAGGCCATAGAGGTCAACATGACCACTATGCCTGAGTTTGCAGCCATCACAGACTACAAGTCGTTTGAAGCGCTGGCACTGGCCAACGACGCCGACATCAAGACAGCCGAAGCCTCGCTCAAGACAGCCGAGATGGACATGAAGATACAAAAGAGCGAGTGGCTGCCCAACCTCACGGTGGGCTACCGCAGGAACACCGAGGAGGGAGAGCCTGTCAACGGAATGATGGTGGACATGAGCTTCCCGCTCTACAGCAACAGCAAGAAAATCAAGGCTGCCCGTGAGCGCAAGCAGAGTGCCGAGATACAGGTGATGCAGTCGCGCCGGGAAGCCGAGGCCTCTATCAGGTCGCGCTACCAGCAGCTCAAGGGGCTGCAGCAGGTGCTCGACCACAGCGATGTCAAGATGATGAACGAGAGTATCGCCCTCTTTGCCAAAGCGCTGAAGCAGGGAGAAATCACCGCGCTGGTCTATTACGAGGAAATCAACAATATCTATCAGAAACTGCAACGCCACATCGACCTGCACTGCCAGAGCACCAAACTCCTGGCCGAACTGCACAAGAACGAGTTGTAACACGCCAGACACCACTAACGCCACAGCGGCTGCCGTCATCTGTAGAGTAGAGACGGCAGCCGCTGTTTGGGTTACTGGGGTGCAGGGGCCAATGATACAGGTCAATAAGACACCATGAAAACGAAGAAAGACACCGCGCCAGCACCGATGTGTGGACAAAAGATGATACCTTTGCAGTCGTTTTTAAGGACACTTACATTATTACCGTTTTAGCAACAACACTTATGCAAGTATTTACGTACAAACCCAAACTGGTTTCTACCCTGAAACACTATAACCGTAGTAAGTTTATGCAAGACCTCATGGCCGGCATCATCGTGGGCATCGTAGCCCTGCCGTTGGCCATCGCCTTTGGTATCGCTTCGGGCGTAACGCCCGAGAAGGGCATCATCACCGCCATCGTAGCCGGCTTCATGGTATCGGTCTTCGGCGGAAGCCGCGTGCAGATAGGCGGACCTACAGGTGCATTCATTATCATCATCTACGGCATCATACAGCAATACGGCATACAGGGACTCACCATCGCTACACTCATGGCAGGCGTGTTCCTGATACTCTTCGGTGTGTTGCGTCTGGGTACAATCATCAAGTATATACCCTATCCTATCGTCGTGGGATTTACGAGCGGTATCGCCGTAACCATCTTTACCACCCAAATCAAGGACTTGTTGGGTCTGACTATGGCGACGGTACCTTCTGACTTCACCGAGAAATGGATAGCCTACTTCCACGACATCAGCACGATAGACTGGTGGACAGCGATGGTGGGCATCGTGAGCATCGTGATTATCACGCTCACGCCCCGATTCAGCAAGAAGATTCCCGGCTCGCTGGTGGCTATCATCGTGATGACCCTGGCGACTCTGATACTCAAGCAGTTTTATGGCGTGACAAGCATAGAGACCATAGGCGACCGCTTCTCCATCAACAGCGAACTGCCCAACGCCACCGTGCCCGCCCTATCGTGGGATATCATCAAGAGCCTGGTGTCGCCGGCGCTTACCATTGCCATCCTCGGCGCCATAGAGAGCCTGCTCTCTGCCACGGTGGCCGACGGTGTGATAGGCCATCACCATGACTCCAATACCGAGCTCATCGGACAGGGTCTGGCCAACCTCGCCTCGCCCCTCTTCGGCGGCATCCCTGCCACCGGAGCCATAGCCCGCACCATGACCAATATCAACAACGGCGGCCGCACCCCTGTAGCCGGTATCATCCATGCGGTGGTGTTGCTGCTCATCTTCCTCTTCCTCATGCCGCTGGCGCAGTATATCCCCATGGCGTGTCTGGCAGGCGTGCTGGTGGTAGTGTCGTACGGCATGAGCGGCTGGCGCTCGTTTGCCATGCTGATGAAGAACCCCAAGAGCGATGTCATCGTGTTGCTTATCACCTTTATCCTGACCATACTCTTCGACCTGACCATAGCCATCGAGGTGGGCCTCATCATCGCCTGTCTGCTCTTCATGAAGCGTATGGCTGAGACCAGCGATGTCAAGGTAATCATGGACGAGATAGACCTGACCGACGAGACCGACGTGAGACTGGAGAACAACGAGCACCTCACCATCCCCACCGGCGTAGAGGTGTACGAAATCAACGGCCCCTACTTCTTCGGTGCCGGCAACAAGTTTGAGGAAATCATGGCCAACTTCGGCGACCGCCCCAAGGTGCGCATCATCCGTATGCGTAAGGTGCCGTTTGTCGACTCTACCGGCATACACAACCTCACCAATCTGTGTATGATGAGCCGCAAGGAGGGCATACAGATTGTGCTGTCGGGAGTGACTCCCAAGGTAGAACAGGTGCTCGAGCACGCAGGCTTCTACCAGATTGTGGGCAAGGAGAACATCTGCAGCCACATCAACCTGGCTCTGGAGCGTGCCAAGGAAATCATAAGATAAACTTCCATCGCCCCCAGCTGACGGGCGACCCACGCGCGTATATATAATAAGGTAAGGACTTGGAGTGTGACTGCTCCAAGTCCTTACCTTATTATATATATAGACACCAGAAGGCTGCCGCAGGATAACAGACTAAGGCTTCAGCCACTCGTCCTTGTACTGCTTGGGCGTCTTGTTCATGCTCTTTCTGAATACCATGATGAAGTAGGCGGTGTCGCTGTAGCCACATGCCTCGGCCACCTGAGCCACCGTCATATCGGCGGTCTGCAGGAGTTCGCAAGCCTTTCGGATGCGGCGCGAGGTGATATATGCCGCCGAGGTGAGACCCGTATGTTGCTTGACCTTACGCGTGAAGGTGGCACGGGTGACCCCGAAGCGAGCCGCCAGGTCGGCGAGGTCTATGTCGCCTTCGCCGATACGGCTGTCTACATACTGCTGCACCTCGTCGATGAAGTCGGGAGTGCGGTCGGTGGTCTCTGCCTGCCCGTCGGCATCGTCGACAACCAGCACGGAGCCAGCATACTTGTGGCGCTGCATACGGCGCTGCCGGAGCAGTAGACTTACGCGCACCAGGAGTTCGTCGGCACGGAACGGCTTGAGCAGATAGGCGTCGGCACCAGCCTGAAAACCCTTCATGCGACCCTGCACCGAAGAGTCTGACGACACCATGACGATGGGGATATGACAGGTAGCAGCCTGCGCACGCACACCCTCGCAGAGCTGATAGCCATCAACGACGGGCAACACGCCGTCGGTGATAATCAGGTCGGGCGCGGCAATACTGATTTTATGCAGACCGTCTTCACCATTGGAGGCAAAGAACACCTTGTAATGATTCTTCAGCTGGTCGGCAACGTAGCGGGCCACCTGTGCCGACTCTTCGACGATGAGTATGCGTGGCTTGTTGTCGGCATCGGCTTCGACGACAGGGGCCATGTCGGCATCGGCAGGAGATAGAGCGGCAGGAGTGTGGAGGGTCTTCTGCTCGGTGAGGCGAGGATAGTCGTGGTCGCCATGACGCAGGGGGATGGTGATGATGAACTGGGCATACTCGCCCAGCTTGCTCTTCAACTTGATATCGCCACCCATAGCTCGTATGGCAGCCTGCACCGCCTGGATATTCAGCCCCACATGCATATAGATTTCAGAGGTATTCTTGCTGTCATAGGGCTTGAGCAGGTCTTTGACTACCTCGGGCGACATACCCTGGCCGCGGTCTTTGAGTTCGAGCCTGAGCATGCGCCTCTCGATAGACATGCTGATATAGAGGTCGGACTGGTTGTAGGCATGGTGCAACATATCGGTCAGCAGATTGCCAAGAATCTTGTCGACATAATCGGGCACGAAGTCGGCCTCTATCTTGTTGCGCTTGGAAGTCACCACAAGACGTATCTGGCGCTTCGCGGCCTCATGGCGATAGGCTTCGACCAGCATGCGTACATATCCCACGATGTCGTCGTGACACCACTGTGCCTCGTCGACGGGTCTGATGCTGATATTGGTGATGTCCACCACACTGTCTACCAGATGGAGCAGACGACGAGAGGCTGCCTGAAGCTGCGACACCTCGTCGCGTATCTGCTGGTTGTCGGTCTGCGACTCTATGGAGTTGCCCGCCGACTGGATGATGGTCACCGGTGTGCGCAGTTCATGCGAGATATTGGCAAAGAAGCGCACACGGGCGTCGCGGAACTCCCTGTAGGCGGCAAGCGTGCGGGTGCGGATGCGCAGGAGGTAATAGGAGAACGCCAAGAGGACTATCATGGCAATCATAATGACCGTAAACACGAGCCATCCACTCTCCTGCTGCTTGCGCATACGGTCCATATCCTTGCGCACATAGTTGAGCTTGCGCGTATTGTCGGCCATGAGTTCGTCTATCTGCACATTCTGGATATCACCCAGTTTCTCCAGGTTCATCACCGTGTCGTTCCAGTTCTTGTAGTCGACATAGGCAGCGAGGGCTTTGGCTGTATTGCCCGACTTGCGGTAAATCTGATAATAGAGCAGGGCTATCTGCGAGCGGTCGCCAGGCGAGTTGATTTCGTCGGCGGTCATCTTGGCCTCCTGCAGATACTCGATGGCGGTGGCGGTCATCTGTCGCTTGATGTAGACACGAGCAAGGCTTATGCAGGACCGCAGGCGGAGATAGCGGTCGGAGTGGGCCATCAGGGTAATATAAGCCTTGTCGTACTCGGCAGTGGCCTTGGCATAGTCGCCCCTATCCTCGTAGAGGCCGCCATACTCGATACGAATGAGCGCCATACCCACCTCGTCGTTGACGAGCTGTTTCTGCTCCATGGATTTCTGGAAATAGAACTGGGCAGAGTCGAGGTTGTTCTGGGCTCTGAACACTCTGCCGATATCAGAATAGTTGAGCGCCATACCATAAGCGCTGCCCAACTTGATTTCGCCGACAAGCGAGCGCCTGAAGTAGTCGAGGGCAACCTTGTAGTTGCGGATGGTATAATAGATTTTTCCCAGACCGTTGAGAATCTTCAGCTGACTCTTGAAGGCCGCGGCAGTGGTGTCGCTCCACTGCTGGCAGTAGCCCAGACCAAGAGTCATGCTGCTGGTGGCAAGGTACATGGCACCCAGACGGCGGTAGTTGGTACCCAGTTCGTTGAGGGTATTGACGATTTCCATCGTATCGCAGATACTGTCGGCCACAGCCAGCCCCTGCTTGTGGGTAAGGATGGCGCGACCGAACTGGTTGTCTACACGATATGCCCTACCCAACCGCCGCAGCACAATAGACTCGCCCATACGGTTGCCCGACTGGCGGTAGACTTGGAGCCAGTGCTTCAGGTCGGTGGTGTCGGCCACCGCGTTCAACTTGCGTTCTATCTGTTTGTACTCAGGGGTATTGTATATAGGTACCGTTTTCTTGTCGCTACAGCCAGCAAGAAGCAGCAGTCCCAGAACCACCGAGAGGTAATAGATGGGAAGATATGGATGCTTGATGGGTCTCATACTTTGCCGTGTTCTGTTCTCATTAATGCTAAGATGCCACAAAATTAATGAAAACCAAGAACAAGGCAAAGCAAAAGAAATATTATTTTAGGTTTTGGCCGTCTATTGGGGGCTTTATCGGCGGTTTATATCGACTCTGACGCCCATGCTGAGACCAAACTCGAAGGGCTTGTCGTTGTAGATGGTGCTGACGCCGCTGCCATTGTCGAAGTGGTAGGACACGCCGGGCTCGATATAGAGGCTCACGGCGCGGGTGGCACGATACTCGGCGCCGGCAGACAGCTGTACCGACAGCTGGGGACGGCTCATCTTGACATCTTCGTTGCGCTGCTGACCGGTATAGCTCACCGTGCGACGGCCCTTGACCAGTTTCTCTACCTCGCCGCCAGCGGTGAGATAGACATTGACATGGCGGTTGCCCCATACATTGTAGCCCACAGCCACAGGCACGCCGATGAAGTGGAGCTGCTGGTCGATGTCCTCGCCGCCCATCTCTATCTCTGACGAGTGATAGCTGTAGTTGACGCCGGTCTGCACGCTCCAACGGTCGTCGAGCGAGTAGCGCAGAGAGAGGCCTCCCTTGACGGGCAGCTTGTGATGGGTGCGGCCACCGCTCCTGCCCATAGGAAGCATGGGCACACGGCTGGGGTGGATCATATCGCTGCTGCCATAGACGTCATTGTCCGCTAAAAAGCCACTGCCGGCAGGCAGTTCGGAAGGGATGACAGAGTTGCCAGACTGGGCGCCGCGCACGTAGGCGCCAATCGACATGGGATGGGAGCGGCGGGTGGATGGATAATGTATCACTCTGCGATCGGTCTTTCTGACGGTAGAGCCCGACGGGGAGACAGGCTTCGAGGTGGCAGCAGGCTTGGTGGCTGTCGGGCTGTCGGCATCGGTCGGGCGCTGCTCCATCACCTCACATTCGGGCTCGGGCTCTATATTATATATAGGTGTAATGGCGGCGGGCGTGGTATTGTCGGCGAGCATCACCTCCTTGACGGCGGTGGGGCTGAAGGTTGCCTTCCATCGGCGCACGGCAGCGACCAGTGAACTGGGATCGCCAGCAGTCTGGGCGTCGGTGGCAGCGGCTACGGCAGAGGGCTGCACCGCATGGCTGGTGGGCAATGAGGCTGTCGGCGCCATCTCGGGAGCCGAGGGGGTAAACACAAATACGGCTACGACAACGGCTGCTGCCACCGCTGCCAGAGCTGCTATGCGCTGGGTCCACAAAGGCACTACAGGGGCTTTGCGCGAGGTGGCTGCCAGGGGCTTCAGCCCGCGGCGCTGCATCTCGGCCACGATATCATCATACAGTCCCTCAGGAACATCAGCCTCATAATGCTCCATCTTCTGCTGTATGCGATTAATCCATTTGTCGTTGGTTGTCATATCTGTCTTTTATAGTCTTTTATCATTTGTGCGAGCATTGTGCGTGCCCGCTTGTACTGCGACGCCGAGGTGTCGGGCTTGATGCCGAGCGCTGCGGCTATCTCCTTGTGGCTCTTGCCCTCGATGGCATAGAGGTTGAAGACGGTGCGATAGCCTACGGGCAGCCGTCTTATCATGTCCAGGATTTCACCCTCGCTGAGTCCGGCGACATCGGGTTCGTCGGTGGTGTCATCGGCTATGTTCTCGACCTCTCCCATCATGGTTGTCGACGCTTGGGCACGCAGAAACATCAGCGCCTGGTTGATGGTGATGCGCGCCATCCATGCCTGGAGCGAGCCCCGGCCCTGATAGGTGAAGGAAGAGATATGGGTATAAATCTGGATGAGCGACTCCTGCAGCACATCTTTCTGGTCGTCGGCGTCGGTGATGTATCGGGCGCAGATACCGGCAAGCACGCCTGCATAGGAGTCGTACAGACGACGCATGGCCGAGGCATCACCCCGGCCAAACAGTTGTATTATCTGTTGTTCGATATCTGCTTGATACAATCGCATAGGATAGCACGTCGCCCATGGGGCCACACCCGCTACGGGGCATGGCCTCGGGACTCAAAACACTGTTATTTGCGGGTACAATACTTGAACTGCGCCTTCTTTTCGCCAGTGAACGACTGCCACTTGACGGTGAGCAGCACGGTCTTGCCTTCGGTGTCGGGCAGCTGGTTGAGACGGAAAGCTATCAGTCCGTCGGCAGGATAGCCAGAGACATCGCCGTGGGCATTGTGACGAATTTCCACCGTGTAGGGTTCGTTACACTTCACGAGGTTGAGCTCGTGGGGCTTGTTGCTGCCAAAGAGGGTGCGGAAGCGCAGGGTGAAATATCCGTCTTCGACCACCGTAGCCCAGCTGTTGACCACCTCTATCGGGTCTTTGCCGTAAGTCTGGTCGTCGTCGGCACTATGGAGCACCATAGGTTTGGTGCGTATGGTGTCAATCCAGTTGACATAGACCGAGCGTGAATTGTGTCCGGTGGATTTCTGGTCTTCCTTGAAGTTGACGAGGGCTCTCACCTCCTTGCCGCCATAAGGGGCTGTCTTGATATTGGTAGGTACGAGCGTGGTGGCATCGTCGAGCTGCATATAGAAGGCACCTGTCTCGGCATTGGTCTTCAGTGTGACCAACGCATTGGGGAAGTAGGTGCTTCCGTTATCATCGTCATCGTTGCAGGACTGCAGGGTGAAAGAAGAGACTGCCAACACGAGGCAGAGGGTAAGGAATTTCAATTTGTTCATATCTGTCTTTTGCTTTTTGTTTCGTCTATTAAATGCAGCCGCAGCCATTTCCTTGCACGTATTTACCTTTTTTAACCATTAGGAATGGTTTCCCAGCACCACGGTCATCACGCCAAGGAGCGCGGAAACGCACGCGCTGAAGCGGGAGCAGACGGGCTGCATCGCGATAACTGCCACAAAAATAATACAAACCACGCGGAGAAAGAAATAAATTCGTCGTTTTCTTGTCGGCTGCCATCGTTTTCGTGTCGGCTGCCATCGTTTTCTTGTCGGCTGCCATTGTTTTCGTGTCGGCTGCCATCGTTTTCTTAATCAGTTGTCATCGTTTGCTTGCCAGCAGCTATTGTTTTCGTGCGTCTACAGCCATCGGCGGCATCAGAGCTAAGGAACAGTCCGACGGCCATCGGGCGCATCGGGCAAGGGCGGCGCGCATTTTCGACAGTGATGGCATAGAAGTTAATTTCGTGGTTTGAAACCGTCATTGCAAACCCTGCAATCAGCGTTTCGGAACTTGAAACCATCATTTCAAACCCCAAAATCAGGTTTAAGGAGATTGGCGGAAGTTTTGGGGATATATATAAATAAGGTGGGGATGTATTTGCTTCGGTTTGCACTATTTACGGCTCCCGCCGTGAAGGTAGGCGGCACCTCAAGAATAAAAATAAACGAGTTTATTTTGTATTCTCTTCGGTTTGCACTACCTTTGGATAAGGTAGGCTGCGTCTCAACAATGCCAAATGAAAAAAACTCCGTTTTTTCTTTGCATTGTCTTCGACTTGCACTACCTTTGCATCTATATGGAAATAAATCTTCTTACTACGGCGGAAGCCGAAAAGCTGAACGAGCTTATTGACAACGCCCAACAGATAGTAGTGACTTGCCACAAGTCGCCCGACGGCGACGCTATGGGCGCAAGCCTGGCGTGGACAGACTATCTCTCTGCCCAGCGTGATAAAAAAGTGACAATGGTAGTGCCCGACGCCTATCCCGACTTTCTGCATTGGCTGCCGGGAACCGAACGCGTGGTGCGCTATGACAAGCATAAGGACCAGGTGGCTGAGATCATGACTCACGCCGACCTGATATTCTGCATCGACTTCAATGCCATGTCGCGCGTAGACGAAATGACAACGGTGCTCACCGAAGCCACAGGCCACAAGGTGATGATGGACCATCACCTGAACCCCGAAAAGGAGGGCATGGAGCTGATGGTGTCGCATCCCGAGCTGAGCAGCGCCTCTGAGGTGGTGTTCCGCGTGGTATGGCAGTTGGGTGGTTTTGACATGATGACCCGCCGCTGCGCCACACAGATATACTGCGGCATGATGACCGACACGGGAGGGTTTACCTACAACTCCACCCGTCCGGAGATATATTATATAATAGGTCAGCTGCTCACCAAGGGCATCGACAAAGACCGCATCTACCGCAATGTGTACAACAACTACAGTTGCTGGGCCATGAGGCTGAGGGGGTATATCATCTCGCAGAAGCTCAATTACTTTGAAGACTATCATGCCTCTTACTTCACCATCACCCGCAGCGATATGGCGCGCTTTCACTTCATCAAGGGCGATGCCGAAGGGCTGGTCAACGAGCCGCTGCGCATCAAGGGCATGAAGCTCTCTATCTCGCTGCGCGAAGACGACCGCCACGACAATCTGATATGGGTGAGTCTGCGCTCAGTCGATGACTTCCCCTGCAACGAGATGGCTGCCAGACACTTCAACGGTGGCGGACACCTCAACGCCAGCGGCGGCAAGCTCTGCTGCACGATGGACGAGGCAGAGAAGGCTGTGAGAGAAGCCATCATAGACTTTTCCGACAAGCTGAAATAAACTTAATTCGAGATAAAATGAAAACAAGAAAATGGCTCATGATAGCCGCCATGGGACTGATGCTGACTGCCTGTCAGGAGAAGAAGCAGCCCTACAACATCATCGTAAAGAAGGAGCAGGCACCCAAGCCTACCAAGACTCTGGCCATAGGCGACTATGTGCAGAAGTATCACGTAGAGTGGCTGGGCAAGGACTATACGATAACGGTAGCGGCAAAGGCTGACTCGACGCTGGACAAGGTGAGCGACGGCACACGCAAATACTACGACAACCGCATCGCGCTCACCATCAACCGCGAAGACGGCACACAGTTTCTGCACCGCGAGTTTACCAAAAACGATTTTTCCGCCCATGTCGATGCCGGCTACCTGGACAACAGTGCGCTGGTGGGTATAGTGTACGACAAAATCGATGGCGACAACCTCACCTTTGCTGTCAGCGTGGGCTCGCCAGACAAGTCGAGCGACGACTACGTGCCCCTGCTCATCAAGATAGGACGCACGGGCAGTGTCTCTGTGAGCAAAGACACACGCCTGGACACCAGCTCGGCTGACGAAGCGGCAGATGAAGTATTCTAACCCTAAAAAACATAATCATGAAGAATGTAATCACAGCGCTCCTGCTCTGCATCTCGATAGGAGCATCGGCACAGACCATGGGCAATCCTATGCCAAACATTTCGGCGGAAGAAAATCCGCTGCAGACCATCAACAACACGCCCGGCCTCTGCGCCATCTTCCGCACATGGGGCTTCATAGGCGACAGCCTGTGTAGCGGCGAGATGGAGAGTCGCGACGAGAATGGCAAGCTGGGTCATCACGACATGTACGAATACTCGTGGGGCCAGTTCCTGTGCCGTGCCTGTGGCGCCGAGGGCGAGAACTTCAGCCGCGGAGGACAGACCGCCAAGGGATGGATAGCCGACGACACCAAGCGCGGATGGGCATACTGCAAGATGAACCCCAAGCAGGCTTACATCGTGGCTATGGGTGTAAACGACTATACACGCCGCAAGCGCAACAATCTGAAGTGTGGCAGTCTGGATACCGACGTAGACCTCAAGGACTACAACAACAATGCCCCGACCTATGCCGGCTATATGGCTGGCATCATACAGCGACTGCAAAGCATACAGCCCAAGGCAAAGATATTTGTGGTGACACGCCCGCAGACCGACAAGGGCAACAACGCCTATGACGAGTTCAACGAGGTGGTGCGCGGGCTGGCACGTATGTTCAGCAACGTATATGTCATCGACCTCTTCAAGCACGCCCCACTCTATGACGCCGATTTCCAGGACCGTTATTACGTAGGAGGACATCTCAATGCGATGGGCTACGAGTACACGGCACGTGTATTCATGACCTACATAGACTGGATTATCCGCAACAACTATAAAGAATTCAAGGAAGTGGCCTTCATTGGTACCAAACTCCACTATACGCCTGATAATGAGTTGAAAAAGAAGAAATAGCGTCATCCCGGGCATGCCAAAGATACCCATAAATGGCCCATGGGGATAAAAAACATGCCCGAAAATTTGCAAGACTCAGAAAAAAGCGCTACCTTTGCACTCGCAAATGAGAAATATCGCGGAGTGGAGCAGTTGGTAGCTCGCCAGGCTCATAACCTGGAGGTCGCATGTTCGAGTCCTGCCTCCGCAACTACAACGTCCGAAAAGCAAATAACCAAGGCTTTTCGGACGTTTTTCGCATATACACCCGGACAGAGGCCGGACAGTAAGGCCCAGATATATCGGGTGAGCCATAATATGGCAACAGTTCTATTATCGGTCATTCCGAAACATCCCGAAACAAAAAGGCGCTATCCGTACTGCCTCTGTCGCTCTGTGGAGAGCGCTGTGGGCCATACGGATAGCGCAGATGTTGACGGCTTGATGACTGCGGTAGCAGGCAAGCCGATGATGGGTTCTTTAGAACAGGTGTGAGGGATAAACGCCATCGTCAATGAGGCTCTGGATGCGGGCTACCACACTGTCGCGGTCGGCAGCATAGGTCACGCCAAACCACTTGCTGGTGGTATCGAGCACCTTGACGGTAGCGGTCTTCTCGTTGATGAGCTTGTTGACCATTAATGGGATGAAGAACTCTGCCTTCAGGTTTTCCATATTCTTCTTGTCGCTGAGGAACTCCTTGAAGTAAGCCTCGCTATAGTCGAAGTAATCGGGAGTGAAGCCCCACATATTCATACTTACGGGCGTGTTGTCCTCGACAGCTACCCACTGGCCCTGCTCGTCCTTGTAGCATACGGGGCCATTGACGCGCATAATCTCGGTGCGCTCAACCACGGTGGTAAGGTGGCCAGCCTCGTCCTTAGAGCAGATACCGCGAGCCACGGTACCGTTCTCGCTCAGCGTATTGCCTACACGGAAGCCCACCATAGCATAATCGTTCTTGGCGCCCTCGGGCAGCTCTGACAGGAACTTGCCAATCACCATGAAGGCATCACGGTTGTAGAAGTCGTCGCAGTTGATGACGCAGAAAGGCTCCTTGATGATATCCTTGGCCATGAGCACGGCGTGGTTGGTACCCCAAGGCTTCTGACGGCCTTCGGGCACGCTGAAGCCCTCGGGCAGCGCGTCGATAGACTGGAAGCATATCTCGGCGGGGATATGTCCCTCATATTTGGAAAGAATCTTATCGCGGAAATCCTGCTCAAAGTCCTTACGGATTACGAAGACGATTTTGCCAAAACCAGCCTGGATGGCGTCGTAGATAGAGTAGTCCATAATGGTCTCACCATTGGGACCCAGACCGTCGAGCTGCTTGAGCCCACCGTAGCGGCTTCCCATACCAGCCGCAAGAAGTAACAATGTAGGTTTCATATTATATAATAATGTGTTAAGTTATAGTCACCCTGCAAAAGTAATCAAAAAATATCGGAATACACAGCACCTTTACTGATAATTTATGCCATCGTCCTATTTTTGTCTGTAATGTCCAAAATCTTGCCGACCACCACGCTGCGGCTGGCATCGATTTCCGTCATCACGGCGATTACGACAAAGGTAGGCGGCGCCTCAACCATGCAAATTGAAAAAACATTCGCTGTATTGTCTTCGGCTTGCACTACTCTATGGCTCACCATGAAGGTAGGCGGCGCCTCAACAATACAAATTGAAAAAACATTCGTTTTTCCTTTGTATTGTCTTCGGCTTGCACTACCTTTGCAATATGATTGACATAAACGTGATAAAGGACAAGCGGATAGCCGTGCTGCTCTCGGGCGGCGTCGACAGTTCGGTGGTGGTATACGAGCTGGCCCGCATGGGGCTCAAGCCCGACTGCTTCTACATCAAGATAGGGCCAGAGGAACAGGAGGAATGGGACTGCACCTCGGAGGAAGACCTGGAGATGGCCACGGCTGTGGCCGGAAGGTTCGGATGCCGCCTGCAGGTGATAGACTGCCACCGCGAATACTGGGACCAGGTGACGCGATACACCATGGAAAAAGTCAAGGCGGGCTATACGCCCAACCCCGACGTGATGTGCAACAGGCTCATCAAGTTTGGCGCCTTCGACGAGAAGATGGGGCACAACTACGACCTGATTGCCACCGGCCACTATGCCCAGACGGAAATCATAGACGGACGCAAATGGCTCTGCACCAGCCCCGACCCGGTCAAAGACCAGACCGACTTTCTTGCACAAATCTACGACTGGCAGCTGCGCAAGGCGCTCTTCCCCATAGGTCACTATGAGAAAGACGAGGTGCGCCAGATAGCCGAGCGCGAGCATCTGGTCAACGCCCGACGTCGCGACAGCCAGGGCATCTGCTTCCTGGGACAGATAGACTACAACGAATATATACGCCGATACCTGGGTGAGAACCCCGGAGATGTGATAGAATGGGAAACCGGCAAGCGCATTGGCGGCCATCGTGGACTCTGGTTCCACACCATCGGCCAGCGCAAGGGCCTCGGGCTGGGCGGCGGTCCCTGGTTTGTCATCAAGAAGGATGTGGAAAAGAATATCCTGTACGTCAGTCACGGCTACGACCCGGAGACTGCGTACAAGCAAGAATTCAAGATACATGATTTTCATTTCCTCACAGCCGGTTTCGACAAAGATGAAACCGACGTGACGTTCAAGATACGCCATACTCCCGACTACCATCACGCCACCATCCGACAATGTGGGGATGGCTGTTATATGGTCTATTCGGCTGAGAAGATACATGGCGTGGCGCCGGGTCAGTTCTGCGTCATCTACGACCACGAGCACCACCGCTGTTATGGTTCAGGAGAGATTACTTTGTAGTAGTCTCTTCTTTTTTTTCACCCTTGTCTTTCACCGTAGCTTCATAGGCGCGCTTCACGGGGTCCTTCTCGTCCATCTTTTGCAGAGCCTGCTTGACTTTGCGCGTACGTCGGCGACGGGACCGGCCTTTGAAGTCAAAGATTTTCACGAGATCAAAATCGACCACACTCGTCTTGGGATTGAGCAGCTGGCGTTCCTTGGGATCGGTGACACCCCACTGCTCCACATTCTCACGCAGACGCTTGGACAAGTCCTCGCCCACCACCTCGACTTCGCCCAGGGTGCGGGTGCGGGGAATCAGGCCGATAGAGTCGCCCACTTCCTTGAAGCCCATCGAGTGGGTGAGATACTTGGGATGACTCACCGTGATGGAATCAAACTTCTCGGGCAGAACGAGTTGGCCCGTATAGGGCGTGGTGTAGGTTCTGGACTTGTCGACCCTTACCCTCACCTGACGGATGGGCACCCGGGTCTCAAGGTCATAAATCACCACTTTCTTCTGGGCGTAGGCCGACACGGAGAACAGGCATAGCAGCGAAAAGAGTACACGATAGTTCATGACAAGTATCTTACTATTGAGTTTGTAATTCTGCAAAAGGCGGCCCATGCGGAACTCGCACTGCCGCCTTTTAGGTATGTATCAGGCTCTATTCGAGTCCCATTTCCTTCATCGCCTTTGCCGCTGCTTTGCCTACAGCCTCGTGGGCCTTCTGTCCAGCCTCATTGGCTTTCTCATTGATTTTGGCGTTGGCTTTGGCAGCAGCCTCGTTGACCTTGGCTTTGGCGTCAGACTTGGCAGCCTCGACAGTCTCTTTGGCTTTGGCATCTACCTTCTTAGCTGCCTCTTCGGCAGCATTCTGCGCGGCTTCGGGCATACTGGTTACGCTGTTTACCAGATTGCTCACCTCACTGTCTTCGCCAGCGATGGCAGTAATCTGTGCCGCATGCTCCTTCAGATATGTCTGGGCCTTGGCCATATATGCCTTGGCTTCTTCGAGCTTGCCCGCCTTGACCAGCTGGGCATATTTCTCCTTGATGGCAGCGAGGGTCTTCATCAGCTCGTTGGGGTCCTTGCTCTTGAGCTGGGCATCGAGCATACTTACTACATCATCGTCTACAGGGGCAGCCACCTCTATGGTTTCGCCTTCGGCAGGGGCATTCTGCTTGTTGCCGCAACTTGCCAAGGCAGTCATGGCGAGGATGCCGGCAAAGAAAAACAATTTCTTCATATTCTTATCTTTATTGGTTATAGACCTGAGTCTCTTGTCTGCAAAGATAGTATATTGCTGCTTTAGCCCAATGGGTTATTAAGATGATTTAACCCACTACCCTACCAATTTATAATTAATTTGGCAAGGCGCAGCAGTTTATCCCCTTTTGGCCGGGCCATACGCCATCAGCTGCTGCCAGTCATCGGACAGCCTGCGGATGCTGGGCAGAATGACATTGGCACCCTCGCGGGCCAGCACCTCATCGGGCAGCGGACCGCTGTTGACGCCGATGGTGAATATCTGGGCTGCCACGCCGGCTCTTACGCCCATCGGCGCATTCTCTACCACTATCCCCTCCCAGGGTTTCATGTTGCCTGCCAGTTCCAAACCTTTCAGATAGGGGTCGGGGGCTGGCTTTCCGTGGCTCACATTGTATGCCGACACGATGTGCTGTTTGTCGATAAAGTCTCCGAAGTCGTTGACAAGGCGCTGGATGAGTGGCTTCTGTCCGCTCCCGGTAACCACACAGATGGTCAGTCCAGCCTCGCGTATCTGCTTCATCAGGTCTACGACGCCATCGAATATCCCGGCTTCGGGCATCTGGTGAAACAGACGCGCCTTTTCGTCGTAGATAGCTTGGGCCTCTGCCTCGGTGAGTTTCTTTCCCGTCTGGCGCTCGGCATAGATGCGTATGGTGTCGACGCCCTTCATGCCCTCGGTGGCATAGGAGTCTTCGGCGGTGAAATGGAGCCCATTGGCGCTCATAGCCTGCTGCCATGCCACAGCATGATTGGGCATTGAGTTGTAGAGCACGCCATCCATATCGAAGAGCACGCAGCGGAATCCCTTCCACTCGTCCTTGCTGGCGAGCTGATGGCCATCGACCATACGGTCCAGGTATCTGTTAATCTCTCTCTCGTACATTATTATAATAATAAAGGGAGGAAGTTACTCCCCCCTTGTTATTGTATCAAGCCCAGAGGCGTTGCGATTACTTCTCGTTCTGCAGACGCTCCTGGATAGCCTTGCTCTCAGCCTCATAGCCAGGCTTGTTGAGCAGGGCAAACATATTCTTCTTGTAAGCCTCAACACCGGGCTGGTTGAACGGATTGACACCAAGGATGTTGCCGCTGATACCACAACCTATCTCAAAGAAGTAGATAAGCTGACCGATGTAATACTCGTTGAGCACGGGCACGCTGATGCGGATATTGGGCACGCCGCCATCCACGTGGGCGAGACGTGTACCGAGTTCAGCCATCTTGTTGACCTCATCCACACGCTTTCCGGCGAGGAAGTTGAGACCGTCGAGGTTCTCATCGTCATGAGGGAAGTCGAGCTCGCGGTTGGGAGTCTCTACCGAGATGACGGTCTCGTAGATAGAGCGCTCGCCATCCTGAATCCACTGGCCCATAGAGTGCAGGTCGGTGGTGAAGTCGCAAGATGCGGGGAAGATACCCTTGCCATCCTTGCCTTCGCTCTCACCGTAGAGCTGCTTCCACCATTCGGCGATGAAATGGAGCTTGGGCTGGTAGTTGACCATAATCTCAATCTTCTTGCCACCCTCATTGTAGAGAGCGTTGCGCACGGCAGCATACTGTGCAGCGATATTCTCGCCGAAAGGCACATTCACGCCAGTAGCCTTCTCCATATCAGTAGCACCAGCCACGAGAGCATTGATGTCGAAACCGGCACAGGCTATAGGCAGCAGACCCACGGGAGTGAGCACCGAGAAGCGGCCACCCACGTTGTCGGGGATGACGAAGCTCTTATAGCCTTCCTTGTCGGCACAGGTGCGTGCGGCACCGCGCTTGGCATCAGTAACAGCCACTATCACCTCACGAGCCACGTCCTTGCCCATCTGGGCCTCACACTGCTTCTTGAGCAGACGGAAAGTGAGGGCGGTCTCGGTGGTGGTACCCGACTTGGAGATATTGATGACGCCGAAGCGCTTGCCCTTCAGATAGTCGGTGAGCTCAGCCAGATAGTCCTCGCTGATGTTGTTGCCGGCAAAGAGAATCTGCGGGTTCTTCTTGTCCTGAATGAGCCAGGCAAACGAGTTGCCGAGGGCTTCGATGACAGCGCGCGCGCCGAGGTAGCTGCCGCCGATACCGGCTACCACTACTACCTCACACTTCTCTCTGAGGGTGTTGGCAACAGCCTGGACTTCATCGAGGAATTCAGGAGTAATACTTGATGGCAAGTGAAGCCATCCTAAGAAGTCGTTGCCGGGGCAAGTATTGTTCTCCAATGCCTCGAGAGCGGCTTTAGCTTTGGGTTCATACGCCTCTACCGCACCCTCACCAAGGAAGGAAGCGGCTTTGGTAAAGTCTAAAGAAATACTTTTCATTTTAGTTTATCTAAAACTGTCTGTTAATAATTTGATTTCTATCTGGGGATTGATGCGTTCGTAGAGAATGTTGTACACCGCGTCGAGGATAGGCATATTGACGTGCATGTGGCGGTTGATTTCCTTCATGCACTTCGTGCCGAAGTATCCCTCGGCTATCATCTCCATCTCTATCTGTGCGCTCTTCACGCTGTAGCCCTTGCCAATCATAGAACCGAAGGTGCGGTTGCGCGAGAAGTTGGAGTAGCCCGTGACCAGCAGGTCACCCAGGTAGACGCTGTCATAGACATTGCGCTCTATGGGATTGACGGCGGTCATGAACCGGTTCATCTCCTGCACGGCGTTGGATATGAGTACCGCCTGGAAGTTGTCGCCATACTTCAGGCCCGAGCAGATACCCGCGGCGATGGCATAGACATTTTTCAGTACCGACGAATACTCTATGCCAAGCACATCCGACGCCACCTTGGTCTTGATAAACTCCGACGAGAGCACCTCGGTAAAGGCCTGGGCCTTTTCCTGGTCGGCACATCCCACAGTGAGATAAGAGAGGCGTTGCAGCGCCACTTCTTCGGCGTGCGACGGACCGCCGATGACGGCAAGATTGTCGTAAGGCACATCGTAGACCCTATGGAAGTATTCAGAGCACACCAGGTTCTCATCGGGCACGATACCCTTGATGGCGGTAATGATAAACTTGTCCTTGATACGGGTCTTGAGTTTCTTCAGATGACTCTTGAGATAGGGCGAGGGAGTGACAAACACGAGCGTGTCGTAAGCCTCAACTATCTTGTTGATGTCTGAAGAGAAGAAGATTTCGTCCACATCGAAGTGCACACTTGTGAGATAGGCGGGGTTGTGACCCAGTCTTCTGAAGTCTTCGATGCGGTCGTCGCGGCGCATGTACCACCCCAGGTGGTGGGTGTGGTCTATCACTATCTTGGCGATAGCTGTAGCCCACGAGCCTCCACCGATGATGGCTGTTTTTCCTACGCTAAACATAAATCTTGTTTTGGGGTTATTTTATGCTGTTTTCAGGCCTGTGCGCTGTCTATCCACTGCTGGATGGCATCGACACCGGGCTTTTCAAACTCGAGCTTGTACTTCTTGTGTATCTCGCCCAACTTCTGCTGCAGTCCCTGAGCCTTCTGGTCCTTGATGTCGCTGATGAGGTTGAAGCCTGCCTTGCGCAGCACATACACCTCGTCCTCTGGCACACCAATGGCAGCCCACTCCTTGATGCTGCTCTGAGGTATCTTGGCCTCGGGCTTCATCTGGGGGAAGAGCATAACTTCCTGGATGTACTCCTTACCGGTCATGAGCATCACCAGACGGTCGATGCCGATACCGATACCACTCGTGGGGGGCATACCATACTGCAGCGCACGCAGGAAGTCCTGGTCGATGACCATAGCCTCGTCGTCGCCCTTGTCGGCCAGTCTCATCTGCTCCTTGAAGCGCTCTTCCTGGTCGATGGGGTCGTTGAGCTCAGAATAGGCGTTGGCCAGTTCCTTACCGTTGACCATCAGCTCGAAGCGCTCGGTCAGTCCGGGTTTGCTGCGGTGCATCTTGGTGAGCGGGCTCATCTCTACGGGATAGTCTATGATGAAGGTAGGCTGGATATAGGTACCCTCGCAGTACTCGCCGAAGATTTCGTCGATGAGCTTGCCCTTGCCGAAGCTCGCGTCGATGCCTTCCATCTTGAGTTCGTCTACAGCGATGTGGCGTATCTCGTCCTCGCTCTTGCCGTAGAGGTCATAGCCGGTCTTCTCCTTGATGGCATCGAGGATGGGCAGACGACGGAAGGGAGCCTTGAAGCTGATAGTCTTGTCGCCCATCTGCACTTCGGGCTTGCCGTTGACAGCCACACAGATGGTCTCGAGCAGCTGTTCGGTGAAGGACATCATCCAGTTATAGTCCTTGTACTGCACATAGAGCTCCATGCAGGTAAACTCAGGGTTGTGGAAGCGGTCCATACCCTCGTTGCGGAAGTTCTTGCCTATCTCGTAGACACCTTCAAATCCGCCCACGATGAGTCGCTTCAGATAGAGCTCGGTGGCAATACGCATATACATATCTATATTGAGCGCATTGAAGTGGGTGATAAACGGACGGGCGCTGGCACCGCCGGCAATGCTCTGCAGCGTGGGGGTCTCTACCTCGGTATAGCCAGCCTCGTCGAAGAAGCGGCGCATGGTGCGCAGCACGGTGGCACGCTTGAGGAAGGTATCCTTCACACCGTCGTTGACCACAAGGTCCACATAGCGCTGACGATAGCGCAGCTCGGGGTCCTCAAACTTGTCGTAGGCCACACCGTCCTTATACTTCACGATAGGCAGAGGCTTGAGGCTCTTGCTCAGCAGTGTCAGCTCTTTGGCGTGAACGCTGATTTCGCCGGTCTGGGTACGGAAGACGAAACCCTTGATACCGATGAAGTCACCGATATCCATCAGCTTCTTGAATACCTTGTTATACAAGTCTTTGTCGTCGCCAGGGCACACGTCGTCACGGGTGATATACACCTGGATACGGCCCTTGGAGTCTTGCAGCTCGGCAAAGCTGGCCTTACCCATCACGCGGCGGCCCATCAGACGGCCGGCGATAACTACCTCGCGCTCTTCGCCATCCACGAAGTTGTCACGGATATCGGTCGAATAAGCATTTACAGGAAATTCGTCTGCGGGATAGGGATTGATACCCATCTGTCGCAGTTCTTCAAGACACTGGCGGCGTACAATCTCTTGTTCGCTAAGTTCTAATACGTTCATATATATTGTTTTTATTTACTTTCCATTCATACTGGCATGCGCCTTTGCCCCGCCCGCCTCTGCAGTAACGGGACATACGCACATTATCATCTGCAAAAGTACTCAAAAAAAACGAAATTGCATTGGTTTTTACCTTTTTTTAGGTGGTTTTAGTGAGCAATGATTGCCACACGTAGCCTATGAGATGCATTTTGTGCTTATGACATTCACGCAAAGACTCCATCATTGACAACAAACAATTATAATTAAACCCAAAACAACGGTCATTAGGCCGCTTAATGTGTTATTTGATGACTGCTCGTAGTCTTTTGTCTTTTATAAGGCGCCTTTTGCTTGTTTATAATCCGCAATAGCTCGCTATTACTCATTAAAAGCCAAACAAAATCCACTCTTCTAAAAGCAAAATACAAGCAAGCCCTAATGACCGAATTGGATTAAAGCAACATTTTAGTTAAAAAAAACGCAAAAAAACAGCTAAATGCATTGTTATTTATCTATATATCATTACATTTGCGTAATTAAACGAATGTGGTAATCTATGCGGTAATTATTTTTTATATGAAACGAGTATTATTATCTATCGCTATCATCTGGATGGCCCTGCCTACACTGGGGCAGAGTTTCCACTACTACCCTCTGAAAGAGGTTAAGGACACCATCAGTTACCTCAAACTGAATTTTGATGACCAGAGCAGCTATTTCAAAGGCAAGACCTTTGATGAGTTTTGGCAGATAATACGACGCGAACTATCGCCAACGAAATGTAATAAAATCGAGACATCTCCATTCATTGACCCGCAAGGCAATAGTTATGTTTGTGGCGCTTTTATTGCATGCATGGATCAGAGTGAAGTTCCCGCCGACACTTCCGAGGTGCGCGCTGCCCATATCAACATAAGGTTCAAGCCCCCTTATAATGTAGATTCACACAGTTTGTTCTACATGCTGCCAGACAATCTTACCATTGATGGACGGGCAAAGCTCTTTATGAACTTTATCATTGAAGACATTTGGGTGTTTACCATTGACCGAAGACGAGGACACTTTCAGCCATAACGATTATGAGCAAACCGATATTTTCCAAAAGCCACCTATGGGCTGCAGCGATGGCCCTGGGACTACTCTTGGGCTGCCAGAGCCACAACGCTTACGGCCCAGGCAAAGATGCCGGAGCCGATGGGCAGAAAACACTTGCTGGAGTCGTGTCGTATATACGCCAGCACGAGCAGAGAATGCCCTATCTGCAGGAGCGCAACTTCTCTGCCAACGACTTGTTGGTCAGCAAGGCCGATTGCAGCATAACCGACGACACGATATATGTCAAGATACCCTTCGTACGTCCACTCCGCGACTCGCTGGCCACTGCCGACAGCCTGTTTTTCGCCCCTCGCCGCATCTTTGCCTGGGCACGCATCATCAAAGGGCGTTCACAGCCAGAGTTGCGGTTTATCGAACTCGACCCTACACGCGACTATCACAAGGTCAACCGCACCCGTATCAGATACCAGGCTTTCTCTGGAGAGATGAACTTCTTCAATGAGGACGGCACCAACGAATATTCCGCCGTATGGGTCGATGGCCACATAGTCTCCGATACCTTACGGCAGTCTCCTGTCGATGCCCCGAAGCACGGCAGACGCCCTGACAGGAAGGCAAGACGAAGATAAGACCACCACACCTTGTTCATTACATCGCGAGCGCATGTCTATATACGTGTGTATCGACCGAGATTGTCCCGAATTTACGGGCGGTCTCGGTTTCTTTATTTATATTCCTGGCAGTCATGGCTTTCAGAACCGTGCCAACCACCTTTGGCGGCTCGTATCGTATGTTACGTGGAGACGTATCGTAAGGCACGAGCCCACGTAACAAATGATACGAGCCTTCGTGCCTTACGTTACGAGCCGCCAAATGAGGTTACGGCGGATGCCATGACGACCATAATGACGCCAAGCCACCCTCCCACGCTTCCCTCTGGGCCTTGCGATGCAGCAGCGACGACCACCGTCATCGGGAGGGCTGTAGGCACGGTCGGAAAAATAATTGAAAAAAAGTTGGAAAAATGCTTGGAAGTTATCACGCAAGTCGCTATCTTTGCAATATCAAATTAATATCACTTTCTAAACAGCTATAATTATGAAGAATCAAGAGTTTGACTTCAAGGGATTTACCCTGAATGGTTTCGTGATGTTGTTTGCCATTGTGGCTGCACTGGTAATTTCCGGCCTGCTGCTCGGCTTCGGCATCGAGTATGAGAATGCCTTCAAGATTGTCACTGGCTGCGTACTGTTGCTGGCTGCCATCATCGCCATGTGCGGCTTCATCATGATAGAGCCCAACGAGGCCCGCGTGATGCTGTTCTTCGGCAAGTACCACGGCACCTTCAAGAAGGTGGGATACTCGTGGGTGAACCCCTTCTACAGTGTAAAGAAGCTGTCGCTGCGCGCCCGCAACATCGACGCCGAACCCATCAAGGTCAATGACAAGCAGGGCAACCCCGTGATGATTGGCATGGTGCTGGTGTGGAAACTCAAGGACACCTACAAGGCCATGTTTGAAATCGACGCCCAGACCATGGCGAGCAACGCTGCCTCGGTGGGTGTCAACGTAAACAGCATGATGCGCGCCTTCGAGAATTTTGTCAAGATACAGGGCGACGCCGCTCTCCGACAGATGGCCGGACAGTATGCCTATGACAATACCGACAACAAGGACGAACTGACACTGCGCAGCGGTGGCGACGAAATCAACGAGGTGCTCAAGAGCGAGCTGGAAGAGCGGCTCACCATGGCTGGCATCGAGGTGGTAGAGGCCCGCATCAACTATCTGGCCTATGCACCCGAAATCGCTGCCGTGATGCTGCGCCGCCAGCAGGCCGACGCCATCATCGCCGCCCGCGAGAAGATAGTGGAAGGTGCTGTGAGCATGGTCAAGATGGCGCTCGACAAACTGGCAGAAGGCGGCGTGATAGAGCTCGACGACGACAAGAAGGCTGCCATGATTAGCAACCTGATGGTAGTGCTCTGCGGCGACGATACGGCGCAGCCAGTAGTCAACACCGGCACGCTCAACATGTAATAGGCAGACATGGCAAAAGAGAAAACCAAACCCTTTGTACTGCGACTCGACAGCGCCACGATGGCGGCTGTCGAGAAGTGGGCTGCTGACGAGTTTCGCAGCACCAACGGACAACTGCAATGGATTGTCAACGAGGCGCTGCGCAAGGCCAGGAGGCTGCCCAAGCACAAGAACGGGGGCAACGGTGAACTATCGAATGCTACCAACGATGAAGAGAACGACAACATCTGACGGCCCGTTCTTCACGGTCAACCGCACCCTGACAGGCACTCTCTCAGAGGCTGCCACCATCGTCATGCTGGTTGTGGGATGGGGTCTCATCCTGACGGCACTGGTCTGTCCCGCTTCGCTCAGCACCGGCCCCGAGACATGGCTCGACACCAGCCTCACCTTCCGCGACAGGGCTGGCGCCGTGACCTTCGGCGGCATAGACACCTATCTGGCGCTTTATGCCCTGTGGGCAGCCTATCACCCGCTCTCACGCATAGAGATGCCCATGACCATCACGGCGGCAGAGCAGCTGCGGGTGATGGTCACCTACACCCGCGCGATGGGCGTATGCCTGGCGGCGGCAATGGTGAGCGGCGTGCTGGCAGCCTTCTACATCCCCTGCAGACCAGCCGCAGAGACGGCCATCATCATCTGTCTGGCAGCCATGGGCACCAATGCGGCAGCAGCCGTAGCCTGCGTGTACAGACGGCGCGACCGCAGCAAGACCACCCGACTGAGAATACTCAACTTCAGACCCAAGATATAAACCATACATATATGCAGACACTAAGCAACGACATTCTCTCTGTCACCATCGCCGAGCGTGGTGCAGAGATGCAGAGCATACGCGACGCGCAGGGACACGAGTATCTGTGGCAGGCCGACCCTAAATACTGGGCCAAGCACTCGCCCACCCTCTTCCCCATCGTCTGTGGACTCTGGAACGACACCTATCATCTCGACGGCAAGGAGTATCACATGCTGCGCCACGGATTTGCCAGCAAGAGCGACTTCACTCTCGTAGCCAAAACCGACCACCGCGTCACCTTTGCCCTCACCGAGAGCGAAGAGACACTCAAGGTCTATCCCTTCCACTTCAATCTGAGCGTGACCTACCGGCTCGACGGCAACACCATCCACGTGATCTGGCACGTGGAGAACACCGACCGCCGCGAACTGCTGTTCTCTATCGGTGGCCATCCCGCATTCAACGTGCCCGGAATGAAAGACGGTGACCCGCTGGACGGCTATCTGCGCTTCGACAACCCCGATGCCGAACGTCTCTATGGCAACACCCACGGCTGCATCACCCCCGGCCATCATCCGCTGGAGATGGATGGCAACGTGTGGCATTTCACCTGCGCCGACTTCGACAACGATGCTCTCATCTTCGACGAGTCGCAGTTGCACGAGGTGGCTCTGCTCGACCGCGAACGCCGTCCGGTGGTAACCGTAGGCTTCCGCTCGCCGGCAGTAGGCATCTGGAGCCCCACCGCCAAAAACGCGCCCTTCGTGTGCATAGAGCCCTGGTACGGCATACACGACTGGGCCGAGTTTACGGGCGACCTGAGCGAGAAATACCTCATCAACCGCCTGCAGCCCGGTGCCAGCTTCATGAGCGAATACACCATCCGCATCGGATAACACAACCACACAAACAGCAAAAGCCGCAATAGCCATCCCTGCACAAGCAGAAGCTATTGCGGCTTTCTATTGTCTGCCAGTAGAAGCGAAGTCAGAGCGAAAGGGCCAAACGGAGGCCTACGTTGGAAGCCCTCTTGTCGGGCGCTATACCAAAGCGGGCTGAGATACGACAGTTGATAGGCTCATCGCCAAAGCTGCCGCCGCGCATCACACGCTCGCTGCCTGCAGCCGGTCCTACAGGACACACCTGCTCCTCGGCAGAGTAGTCGCCCATATAGTCGCTGCACAGTTCATTGACGCTGCCACTCATGTCATACAGCCCCAACTCGTTGGGCTTTCGGCTTGCCCAGGCTGGCCAAGAGCCATGGTAGAAACTGCCCACCTCGCCGAGATTGTTGCTGCCGCTGTAACGGTAACCTTTGGCATACTTGCCGCCACGAGCGGCATACTCCCACTCGGCCTCGGTGGGCAGTCGGAACTGCTTGCCGGTAATCGCATTGAGCTTCTGGATGAACTCCTGACAATCATTCCAGCTGACACTCTCAACAGGACAATACGCGGACTTGGTAGAAGACGGATTGGTGCCCATTACTGCCTGCCAGAGTTCCTGCGTCACTTCAAAGACGCCTATGGCAAAACTTTCAACATATACCTTATGCACGGGCTTCTCTTCTGCCAGACTAAAGCCGACCGTATCCATCTCTGCCGTGGCGCCCATGTCGAAAGAGCCTCCCTCTATATAGCGCATAGTAAAATTCACGTCACCGACAAAGAACATCTCCGAGTCTTTGGTAATCTTCTTGGCTACAAAGGCAGGCTTGTCCTGAGTCTCGGTCGCCGTCTCTCCGGATGGCCATGCCTGGGAAATGGCTACAACGATGCCACCCACAACGAGGACTGCCGCCAAGACAGCGGCTGCCACCATCATCGTCTTCCGGCTGACCACGGGGCGTGCGGGAGACTTGGGCTGGGGAGCGGGAATTTTCTTCTTTAGAGTGGTATCGCCGTCGCCCGAACCCGACGCCTCATGCGAGGTATCGGTACGGGGCTTGGGGTTGGCTGCCTGCCCGGCCACGCCATCAAACTCGGCCAGGAACTCGGCAACGGTCTTGGGGCGGTCGCGCCGGCGACCCTCCATGGCATGGGTGATGGCGGTGATGACCTGAGGGGTGACTCCACGAGACTTCAGCGGCTCGAGGGGAAGACCGTCCTCATTGACAGACGAAGCACTGGGCGGCGTCTGTCCGGTGAGCAGTTTGTAGTATGTAGCTCCGAGGGCATAGATATCGGTCTCGGGCGAGAACTCGCCCACTCCGCCCTGCATATACTGCTCCAGCGGAGCGTAGCCCTCACTGATACCCACTGGGGTGCTGCTGGTCTGGTGGCCCGTAGCAGAGTCGTACTGCTTGGCGAGACCGAAGTCGATGAGCACGACCTCGTCTTTATCGGTGAGCATGATGTTGGCTGGCTTGACGTCGAGATGGGTCATGCGCTGGGTATGAATATAGGTCAGGGCGTCGGCCACCTGACGGATATAGCGAGTAGCCTCGGGCTCAGAGAGGGCTCCCTGGCGTCCAACCCTGTCGGACAGCGAACCACCGGCGACATACTCCATCACATAGTAGGCTGTGCCGTTTTCCTCAAACACATCGATGATGCGCACGATGTGTGGGTGGTTGAGCCGGGCTATGCTGCGGGCTTCCTTGAGAAACTTCTGGCGATAGCGGTCTACCGTCTCGCGGTTGCCCTCGGTGCCAAGGGTCACGCCACGACTGTCACTGGCGCGACAACAGGCTTCGCGCATGAAGAACTCCTTGATAGCCACCGTACGTTCCAGCCCGCCCTGAATGGCGAGGTAAGTAATGCCGAAGCCACCCTGACCCAGCACCTTCTCTATGCGGTATTTGCCACCCTGAAGATTATCGCCAGGGTGCAGCGTGAATATCATATCCATATAGGTAAACTGTTTATTGCCTTGCAAATGTAATAATAAATGACGAAAACGGCTTGCAATCTGCCTGTTTTTTATCTTCTTCGCGAAAAAAACAATCCCAACGGAGGCAAATGATAGAATGATGTGCTATATTTGCATGACAAAAACCATGTAAGCAATGAAAGACTTTGCAGCAATAGATTTTGAGACAGCCAACTCGGAGCCCACAAGCGTATGCTCGGTGGGCGTGGTCATCGTGCGCGACGGCGTGGTGGCAGACACCTTCTACTCACTCATCAAGCCTGTGCCTGAGTACTACGACTTCTGGTGCAGCCAGGTGCACGGGCTCACGGAGAGCGACACGCGCAGGGCTCCCGTCTTCCCAGAGGTCTGGGCAGAGATAGCGCCACGCTTGGAGGGGCTCACACTGGTGGCGCACAACAAGGCGTTTGACGAGAACTGTCTGAAGGCGGTCTTCCGCTGCTATGGGATGGACTATCCCGACTACCCATTCTGCTGCACGCTCGTCAAGTCGCGACGCGTATGGCCCACAGGGCGTCACAACCTCGATGTCATAGCCAAGAGGTGTGGCTACAACCTGTCGCGCCATCACCACGCACTGGCCGACGCCGAAGCCTGTGCTGCCATCGCCATCAAACTCTTCGGCGACGGCGACGACCCTTACTATATGGAAGCGGCTGATATAGTCTATGCCCGTATGCGCCAACTGGGCAGCCCCATCAAGGCTGCCGACCTGGCCCAGCTCATGGGCGAAGAGCGCAAGACGATAGACGCCGCACTGCGACGGCTGAAGGCCGAGGGAAGAGTGGCGTCGCCCAAGCGTGGATATTATCAGGCTGAATGAAGAGGGCTGGACGCGCAGGACGCACACCATCAGAACGGGGAGAAAAACACTGTCCGCAATGCCAAAGGTATCGGCACTGCGGACAGTATGGAATGGCTGTCGTGACAGACAGCGGTCTTATCAGATAAATGTGGACTCAATAGCCCGAGCGATACTTGCCATCGTCCTTGTCTTCAAGCATGGAGAGGTAGGACTGGTAGCGCGACGCGGCTATATAGTGATTTTCTACCGCATCAAGCACAGCACAACCGGGTTCGTGGGTGTGGGTGCAGTTGGAGAACCTGCAATCCTTGGAGAAGCGGAAGATTTCCTTGAAGTAGCTGGATATTTCTTCGGGCTCCATATCGAAGGTGCCAAAGCCGCGTATGCCGGGCGTGTCGATGATATATCCGCCATCGGCCAGCTGCAACATCTCGCTGAAGGTGGTGGTGTGCATGCCGGCATCGTGGGCATCGGAAATCTCGGCGGTACGCAACTGAGCGCCAGGCACGAGAGTATTGATGAGCGTGGATTTGCCTACACCGCTATTGCCGCTGAGCACGGTCACCTTGCCCTGAAGCAGGTCGATGAGCGGAGCCACTCCTTCGCCTGTGGCAGCCGAAATCTGGCGGCACTCATATCCCACCGTCTCATAGAGGCTCACCATCATCGCCTGATAGTGCAACTCCTCGGAAGAGAGCAGGTCGGTCTTGTTGAAGACCAGCACCACCGGCACACTGTAAGCCTCAGCCGAAGCGAGGAAACGGTCGATGAAGGTGGTGGATGTCTGCGGATGGCTCACGGTGACGATAAGGAACGCCTGGTCGACATTGGCGGCAATGATGTGGCTCTGCTTGGAGAGGTTCTGCGACTTGCGCACGATGTAGTTGCGCCGGTCCTCGATGGCGGTGATGAATGCCGTTCCCTCCTGATTGAGCGCTATCGCGACCCTGTCGCCTACTGCCACAGGATTGGTGCTGCGTATGCCCTTGAGACGGAAGTTGCCCTTAATCTTGCTTTCGACCGTGTCGCCATTGTCAGTGCGCACGGTGTACCAGCTGCCGGTGTTCTTGATGACGAGTCCCTTCACTATACGGTCATTATCTCTTTCTGCTTGGCATCGAGCAGTTCGTCTATCTTCTTGATATACTTGTCGTGAACCTTCTGCAAATCGTTCTCAGCGTCCTTCTCAAGGTCTTCAGACAGACCGTCCTTGATGGCCTTCTTGAGCTTGTCCTTGATTTCTCCACGCACGTTGCGCACCTCTACCTTGGCGCGTTCACCTATCTTGTTACACTGCTTTACCAACTCTTGACGGCGCTCGCCTGTGGGCTGTGGAAGATTGAGGCGAACCACCTCGCCATTGTTCTCGGGAGTGATGCCTACATCGCTGTCCATGATACCCTTCTCGATATCCTTGATGGCCTTCTTGTCCCAGGGACGGATGGCTATGGTACGGGCGTCGGGCACGGTGACGGTAGCTACCTGGTTGAGGGGAACCATAGAGCCATAAGAGTTAACTCTCACTCCATCGAGGAGAGCCACATTGGCTCTGCCGGCACGGATGCGTACCAACTGCTCTTCGAGATACATCGCTGCCATCTCCATACGCTCTTCGGCGTCGCTTAAAGTCTGCTTTACGTCTATCATAATCTTAGTGTTTTTGTTCTTTACGACAAATTTAGGTATTTCCGCCTAATTACGCAATATTTTTACCAACAAATTTGCTGACAGGCAACAAAAAAGGGCCACACCCCTACTCGTCTGCAAGTGGGAGGTGTGGCCCTTCGGTCTCTGTCTATATATTGCTACTCGGTGTAGAGATAGCGCTTGATACTCTTCTTGGGAGTCTTCTCAAACTCCTCTTCCTGGATGCGGACAGCCGTAAGACGGGCGTAGGCGGGCATCACTGCATTGAAGTCCTGGCGGTTCTGCTCCATGATGCTCTCGATGTCTGATGGCTTGAGACCCATAACCTTGGCCTCATCATAGTCGGGATGGAGAAGGCCAATCAGCTTGTCGCCCTTCTGGATGACTACGCTCTCGGCGACAAGTGGCATCGAAGAGAGCTTGTCTTCGAGCTCCTCGGGGTAGATGTTCTGTCCGTTGGAACCGAGCAGCATGTTCTTGGAGCGACCCTTGATGAACACGTTGCCCTCGGTATCCATCGTACCAAGGTCGCCGGTGTGGAACCAGCCGTCCTCGTCGATAGCGGCGCGGGTGGCGTCCTCGTTCTTGTAGTAGCCCAGAAGCACATTGGGACCCTTGGTCAGTATCTCGCCAGGCACATTCTCTGGGTCGGGGCTCACGATGCGTACCTCCTGATGGAGGGCTGCACGGCCACAACTGCCCTTGGCGAAAGACGCATAGTCGGAGTAGCAGATGATGGGTCCGCACTCGGTAGCGCCATAGCCCACCGTGTAGCGGAAGCCGATACGGTTGAGGAAGCTCTCGACCTCCTGACTGAAGGCGGCTCCACCTACGATAATCTCATAGAAGTTGCCTCCGAAGGCGGCGGTAACCTGCTCGCAAATCTTCTCGTTAACCTTCTTGTTGATGACGGGCATATTGAGCAGCAGTCGCATCTTGTTGGTCTGCAGCTTGGGGAACACCTTCTTGCGGATAATCTTCTCGATGATGAGCGGCACGGCAATAATGATGCGTGGACGCACGTCGGCAAAGGCCTGGGCGATGATGGCGGGGCTGGGAATACGGGTGAGATAATAGACATGGCAGCCAGAGAGGAACTCGAAGAGGAACTCAAAGGCCATACCATACATATGGGCCATGGGCAGGATGCTTATCACCTTGTCGCCCACTGCAATGTGCTTGCCGATTACCGTACGGGCAAAGTCGGCATTGCTCCAAAGCGAACGGTAAGGCAGCATCACTCCCTTGGAGAAGCCTGTAGTGCCACTGGTGTAGTTGATAAGCGCCAGTTCTTCAGGACTCTGCTCCTTGTAATAGGACACATGTTCCTTGCGGAAATACTTGGGATACTTGTGACCGAACATCTCGTTGAGATGCTCACGTGCGTAGGTCAACTTGTCGGTACGCGAGAGCACCAACGAATAGTCGGGGAGATAGACGATGCCCTCAAGAGCGGGCATCTTGGTGCCATCTATCTGGGTGGCGACGACATCGCCCACGAAGAGCAGCTTGGCGTCGCTGTGGTTGACAATGTTGTATATCTGGTCTGGGGTAAACTCGTGCAGGATGGGTACGGCTACGGCACCATAGGTGAGCGTGGCCAGGAAGGCACAGGCCCAAGCCGAACTGTTGCGGCCACAGAGGGCTATCTTGTCACCCTTCTGCACACCGCTGTTCTCAAACAGGATGTGCAGCTTCTCTATCTTGCGCGCCACGTCATGATACTGCAGCGTTATGCCCTTGTAATCGGTCAGTGCATCACTGTCCCAATGGTCGATGATGCTCTTCTCAATGAGAGCATTGAAGCTTGGAATTTCCATCATAATGCTTCTTATTAATTGGTTATATAGATTGTTGGTATTTATATCTCTTGATACTCTTCTTGGGTGTCTTCTCAAACTCGGTAGCATGGAGCTGTATGGCTGCAATCTTGCAGAAATGGGGCAGCTTGCTGTTGAGCTCGATGCGGTTCTGCTCCATGACGCCACGCAGGTCGGCATCGTCGAAGCCCATGCTCTTGACCTCCTCGACATCGGGGTGGACCAAAGCCACGAGCTGGTCGCCACGCTGCACCACAAGGCTCTCGCCGACGAGGGCCATAGAGTTGAGTTTGTCTTCTATCTCTTCGGGATAGACATTCTGGCCGTTGGCTCCGAGCAGCATGTTCTTGATGCGGCCGCGGATGAAGACATGGCCGTCGGCACTCATGGTGGCAAGGTCGCCGGTATGGAACCATCCGTCGGCGTCGATGACAGCGCGGGTGGCTTCCTCGTTCTTATAATAGCCGAGCATCACGTTCAAGCCGCGGGTAATGATTTCTCCGGGCACATGCTCGGGGTCTTCGCTGGCGATGCGCACCTCCATGTGGGTGGCAGGGGTGCCGCAAGAGCCGGGCACAAAGTCGTCCCAGTTGCTCATGGTAATCATCGGGGCGGTCTCGGTGGTGCCATAGCCCACAGTGATGGGGAACCCGATGCTGACAAAGAACTCTTCGACCTCACGGCTAAGACTGGCTCCACCAACCATAACCTGGTAGAGGTTGCCGCCGAATACCTCGCGTACACGCTCGCAGATACGCTCCTTGACCTTGTCGCGCAGGAGGGGCATATTCATGAGCAGGCGCACCATGCTGGTCTGGAATTCGGGGAAGATCTTCTTGCGCACAATCTTCTCGACCACAAGGGGAACCGAGCAGATGAGGCGCGGACGTATCTCGGCCAATGCCTCGGCCACGAGCGTGGGAGTGGGCATGCGGGTAAGGAAGAAGATATGGCTGCCCAAACAGAACTGGAAGAGCACATCGTCCATGAGTCCATACATATGGGCCATGGGCAGGATGCACACGCAGTTGCTGCCACGGGGGATATGTTTGCCCATCATCCCATTGAGGAAGTCGAAGTTGCTCCACAGCGCGCGATAAGGCAGCACCACGCCCTTGGAGAAGCCGGTGGTACCGCTGGTATAGTTGATGAGCGCCACGTCTTCGGCATCGCCGTGGTGATAGGCCACATGCTCGCGACGGAAGAACTTGGGGAACTTGCTGCCAAACATCTCGTTGAGATGCTCACGTGCATAGGTGAGCTGCTCGGAACGCGAGAGCGTGAGCGAGAAGTCGGGCAGATAGAACACGCCTTCCAATGCGGGCATCTGCGAAGCGTCTATCTGCGTAGCCACCACGTCGCCCACAAAGAGCAGTCTGGCTTCGCTATGATTGACGATGTTGTAAATCTGGTCGGGAGTAAATTCATTCTGTATAGGAACGGCTACAGCGCCATAGGCAAGTGTAGCCAAAAACGCCACAGCCCAATTGGAACTGTTGCGACCACACAGGGCTATCTTGTCGCCCTTCTCTATACCGCTATTGGCAAAGAGAATGTGCAGTTTTTCGATTTTGCGGGCTACATCGTGGTACTGTAAAGTGGTTCCTTTATAGTCTGTGAGGGCGTCTCTATCCCAGTTCTCCACGACAGCCTTTTCAATATATTCAATAAAGCTCGGTGTCAAATCCATTGCACATAAGAGTAATTTATGTGCAAAGATACTATCTTATTTGCACACTGCAAAACATATTGTGCAGTATTTTACACAAATCACGATAATTTGTGCTTTTCTCTACCTTATTACGGGTGGATTGGTGGCTATTTCGGGCACGCTACTCGTAACGCATGCTCTTGGCGGGATGGATGTGGGAGACAAAGTAGCTGGGGGCGATGAGCACGAAGACGCTCACCACGAGGGTTACCACATTGAGGGCGATGATGATGGGAACATTGATCTCGACGGGAGCCGTCTCGACATAATAGGTCGTGGGGTCGAGCTTGACCACGCCGGTATAGCGCTGCAGCAGAAGCAGCCCCAGGGCGATGGCGTCGCCCAACAGCAGTCCGCGACCGATGATGAACACGGCAAACCAAAGGAACATGTGGCGGATGGTCTTGTTGCGCGCACCGAGGGCTTTGAGCACGCCTATCATGGTGGTGCGCTCCAATATTATAATAAGGAGGCCCGACACCATGGTGACTCCTGCCACCGCCAGCATCAGCGCGAGGATAATCCAGACATTGAGGTCGAGCAGATTGAGCCACTGGAAAATCTGCGGATTAATCTCCTGGATGGTCTTGGAGGAATAGGTGGCTCCATAGCTGTCCATGGAGCGGTTGATGCGGTCGATGAAGAATGACTCGGTATCATCGATGCGACTGAAATCGGCGACGGTGACCTCGGCACCCGATGCCTGGTCGGGCTCCCAGCCGTTGAGCTTCACGGCGGTATAAAGGTCTATGAAGCAGGTGGTGCGGTCGTATTGGGTAAGGTTGGTCTGGTAGATGCCCTGGATGGTAAACCGGCGGGCGCGCACCCCTTGCTGGTCGATGAAATAGGCAAAAATCTTGTCGCCACACTTGACCTGAAGCATATCGGCCATCTTGCGCGAGACGAGGATGTGGTTGCTGCTCTTCTGGTCGGAGAAGCGGGGAATGGTGCCTTCCACGAGGTTCTTGTGGAGGAAGGCGGTATCGTAGTCGGGACCTACGCCCTTGAACATGACGCCCAGGAAGTCCTTGTCGGTCTTGAGTATGCCCTGCTTCATGGCATAGCGCTGCACGTGGGCCACTCCGGGGATGTCGCGGATGACGCGCACCATGGAGTCGTTCATCTGGATGGGATACTGTTCCTGATTCTGCAGCGTCATAAAGTCGGCCACTTGGATGTGGGAGCCGAAGCCGATGACCTTGTCCTGGATGGTATGCTTGAAGCCGAAGACTACACTCACGGAGATAATCATGACCGCCAGACCAATGGCCACACCGGCTATGGCTATACGCACGGCGGGCTTGGAGACCTTCTGTCTGTCGCCGGTATAGCTATATATCTTGCGGGCTATGTAGAGTGGGAAATTCATGGGCGTAAGTGTGGCGCGTGGGGTTATTCGTCGCTGTCGTCGCGACCGGGATAGAGTTCAAGGGCCTTGCGCAGCACCACGAGGGCACGCTCCAGGTCGTCCTTCTTCAGCACGTAGGCGATACGCACCTGGTTGCGGCCGGCACCGGGGGTGGTATAGAAGCCCTGGGCAGGAGCCATCATCACGGTCTCACCCTCGTAGCTGAACTCTTCGAGACACCAGCGGCAGAACTTCTCGCTGTCGTCGACAGGGAGCTTGGCCACAGTGTAGAAGGCGCCCATAGGGATGGGCGAATAGACGCCGGGGATGCGGTTGAGGCCGTCAATGAGACACTTGCGGCGCTCCACATACTCGTCGTAGACATCGCGGTAATACTCCTCGGGAGCATCGAGCGACGCCTCGGCCACAATCTGTCCGATAAGGGGTGGAGAGAGGCGGGCCTGACAGAACTTCATCACCGCGCGACGCACCTCGGCGTTCTTGGTGACCAGGGCTCCGATGCGTATTCCGCACTCGCTGTAGCGCTTGGACACCGAGTCGATGAGGATAGTGTTCTGCTCGATACCCTCGAGGTGCATGGCGCTGATGTAGGGCGAACCGGTGTAGATGTACTCACGATAAACCTCGTCGGAGAAGAGGTAGAGGTCGTACTTCTTGACCAGGTCGCGTATCTGGTGCATCTCTCTACGGGTATAGAGATAGCCTGTGGGGTTGTTGGGATTGCAGATGAGTATGGCGCGGGTACGCTCGTTGATGAGTTCCTCGAACCGCTCGACACGGGGCAGTGCAAAACCTTCCTCTATGGTGGTGGCTATGGTGCGGATGGTGGCACCCGCCGACACGGCAAAGGCCATATAGTTGGCATAGGCGGGCTCGGGGATGATAATCTCATCGCCGGGATTGAGGGTACTCATAAAGGCAAAGAGCACGGCCTCAGAACCACCGGAGGTAATGATGATATCGTCGGCAGTAACCTCGATGTCATACTTGTGATAATACTCTGTAAGTTTCTGTCGATAGCTGAGATAACCCTGCGATGGAGAATATTCGAGCACCTGACGGTGAACATTCTTGAGGGCTTCAAGTCCACACTGAGGGGTAGGCAGGTCGGGCTGACCGATATTGAGGTGATAAACTTTGGTGCCACGGGCCTTGGCTGCAGCTGCCAACGGTGCCAACTTACGGATTGGCGATTCGGGCATTTCAAGTCCGCGAATAGAAATTTCTGGCATAACTCTAATTGCTAATACGGATGCAAAGTTACTTATTTTTTTGTAATAGCCTTACATCCTGTCACAAAAAACTTACAGACGCAGCCATTATCCACCACCAAACGGCCACGTTCATCTTCTTCTCCAAGGGGCAGCCACCTGCCCATCATAGTTCTTAGCATAGGTGCTATCGTTGCTATCCGCAGGCTTTATGGTTAACTGTGTGTCATACCATCCGTTGTATATCTTGATGGCATGCACCAGTTGCCCTGCTTCGGTGTAAGTGTCCTGCCGCCCCGTGAAGTGGCGATAAAGGAAGGCGGTGCGGTTAGATTTATGAAATTCTCTGGTGGGTTCTTGCTCCACAAACCACAGCCGTGGCCGAGCACTGCCACGGGTTATCAAGGAGAGGGCAAAGAGCCGACGGGGAGCGAAATAGAGGCTATCGGCTGTGGCCATAGAGTCGCGCAAAGTGCGCACGATGGGTATAAGCAACCATGTCGTGTCTTTCGACTGCCGATACATAGCCTGCCGAACTTTCATATCCTTGCTCGAAAAATTGCGCTCGGTGAGAAAATCCATCTGCTGCTCGTGGGCTTGCACATAAGCCATCACCCGAGCGAGCATCTGGTCTGAGGGCTTGGTTTGCAAGTCCGATTGTCCAATCGCCCCTTCACGTTCATAGCAACTGCTAACCAGCAGAGGCGTGGCGGCAAGCAACAGGTACATCCAAAGAATTATACGTCGCATAGTGTTTTTTATCATATATGGTTTATTGGACTCTAAGATGCGTATATAACTACCATCCTCTCCTTCGGTCTATTGTAGATACCCAAATTTCTTCTATTACATAATTGCATAGCAACTTTGCGCGAGTGTCAACGGTGACATCACATGGCAGCGGATAAAAGAGGTCGTGCATATCGGTCTTGTAAGGAGGCATAAACCTTATCAGTACATAGGCAGCCTGTACCAGACAGGTGTCTGCTGGTACTCCGCTCATATCCATACATTCTATATAAGCACCCTGCAACCACATTATGCCATGAGGGTCTATATAGGGTGAAGTGCCCCTTGGGTTGCACTTTGTAGGCGTAATGTCGCGCCTTATTATCTGCCAGAACTCATCGAAAGTGCGCCCCACGAAATAATCACCTTGCTTATCAAAATTCAGGTTCAGATACTCTATCGTATCTCGTACCTCCTTTAAGGGGTAATAATGAAAACTCTGCGCCCTCGTTATAATTGCGGCAAAGGAAGCAACAGTTAACAGAATAATTTTTTTCATAATCATGGACAATATTTTATAGTTATATATTGATATGATACATAGCATGCCGAACTTTCATGTCCTTGCTCGGAAAATTGCGCTCGGTGAGAAAATCCATCTGCTGCTCGTGAGCTTGCACATAAGCCATCACCCGAGCGAGCATCTGGTCTGAGGGCATAGTCTGCAAGTCTGCATGACTCCGCATCCCTTCACTTTCATGGCAACTGGTAGCCAACAGGACGATGGCTAACACAAATACGCTTTTCAGAGATATTAATGCCTTCATACGGTAGTATTATGCTTGGTGGCCATAAAGTTACAAATATTTTTTACCAATGCAATATTTTTTCAACTTTTTTTTGCGATGGCACATCTAAGTCCGTACTGAGGGGTGGGCAGGTCGTGCTGACCGATTTTGAGGTGATAAACTTTGGTGCCACGGGCCTTGGCTACAGCAGCCAACTGTGCCAATTTACGGATTGGCAATTCGGGCATTTCAAGTCTGCGAATAGAAATAGAGGGCATAATACTAATTACTATTGTGCATGCATCAGGTAGCTATTTTTTACTAATAAACTTCCACTCACCGCAAAGGCTTGTGCGCCAAACCTTCAAAACGAGTTGCAGACCAGTCTGGACGACAGGGTGACCTGTCTCAAATTCATCGCACAGGTGTTGGCATCAGAGGCACATAGGATGACGACCGCCGCAAGCGCCGACAACATCATTCCAAAGCGTGAATCAATCAACCAGAGGGCTGAAACGGTGATACCAGACCCTGCAACCAAGAAATCAAAACCTGCAACCAATATCAACGTCATCATCACCGAAATAAAGCCCCACACAGCGCATAAGCTGATAAAGAGACGCATATAAGATAAAGGTATAAGGCGTGACAGGGCTGACAGCCGTCGCAGGAATCGAAGCTCTCCAACAGCAGAAGACAAGCGTCAACCGACCAGGGGGTGTTCACATTTTTTTACCCGCAACTGGCTGCGTATAGAAAAAAAGTAACTACCTTTGCATGACAACAACAGAAATAAAGAATATGAGAAGTAGAACAGCCAACTGGTATGAAACCACCGTCCGCTATGAGAAGACTATGGAGGACGGAATGCAGAAAAAAATAAGTGAACTCTATGTGGTAGACGCAGTCAGCTTCAGCGACGCCGAGCAATCCATCGCGAGCGAAATGTCGGCATACGTAAGCGGCGAACTCGAAATCAAGAACATCAACCCTGCTGCCTATGGCGAGATATTCTTCAGCGAGAACGGCAACGACGACCGCTGGTACAAGGCCAAGCTGCAGTTTATCACCCTCGACGAAAAGAGCGGCAAGGAGAAGCGTAGCAACGTAAACTATCTGGTACAGGCTGCCAACATGAACGGCGCCATCAAGAACATCGACACAGTGATGGGCGGAACCATGATAGACTATGTCATCGCCAACATCAGCGAGACACGCATCATGGATGTCTACGAACACAACGCTCCCAAGAAGCAGGAACGCGACGACAAGCCCGAATACGAGGAGGAGAAATAATGGTGGACGTGGCAAAAAACCTGCTGGCCATCAAGGCCCAGTTGCCCGAAGGAGTGGAGCTGACGGCTGTCAGCAAGTTCCACCCCGACGAGTATATCACCGCTGCCTACAATGTGGGGCAGCGCATATTTGGCGAAAGCCATGAGCAGGAACTTGCCCGTAAGGCCGCCTCGCTGCCCAAAGACATCCATTGGCACTTTATCGGACACCTACAGACCAACAAGGTGAAGTATATAGCTCCCTATATCAGCATGATAGAGTCGGTAGATTCGATCCGACTGCTGCGCGAGATAGAGAAACAGGGAGCCCGATGCGGTCGTCGCATCCGCGTATTGCTGGAACTGCACATCGCAGAGGAAGCCACCAAGTACGGACTTACCCCCGACGACTGCCGCAGTCTGCTCGCCGACGGCGAATGGCAGCAGATGGAGCATGTGGAGATATGCGGACTCATGATGATGGCATCCCACACCGATGACCACGACCAGATAGCCCGCGAGATGGATACCGCCCACAGCTTCTTCGACGAGGTCCGGGGCAAATACTTTGCCGACCGGCCATCGTTCCGCTACCGCTCGTGGGGCATGAGCGACGACTACCCCATCGCCATCCACCACGGCTCCAACATGGTGCGCGTAGGTACCGCCATCTTTGGCGAGCGCGTCTATTGACATCCCCAAACACCTTATTATAATATATAATACGCATTAACCGTTATCGCCACGATACTACCCGAAGCAGATACGTGGTGATAACGGTTAATACGTTTCTGGTAATGATTTATTCTGTATATACGCACTCTCTCCACAAGCATAAATGTGTACGCCATAGAGATGGCCGGCTAATGGTCGGGGTATTCCTATTCTCAGAACACCACCAAACACAAAGAAATAAGAATGAATATGGTAGAACGAAAGTATTTCATTATTCTCGAAATAATTGAATGACCTTTTCTGCGGTCTGTTCATTTAAGCCATCGTATGGGTTTACGACGAATAATCTATCGTACTGGTGCTCATTGAACTGAGTTTCGTCCATATCGTCAATTATAACGTACTCGCATTCGGTGTTACATTCTTCTAACCAACTATCAATTTCATCCCCGCGTTTACGACTACAGGTAGGAGTAGTATCAGTGACAAATCCTGGGAGTTTTCTATATTCCCACATTTCAAGTATCTCCTCATAAGTCATGAAGTCCTTCCATGTCGAGCTTACAACAATGACAGCGCCAGTTTCATCAATAATTCTTCTTAGATTTGCGATACAGTCAGGGTCAAAGACAACTCCATACTTATCCTTTTCAGGAAGCCCCATGTAGTTCAGGTAATTATCATAGTACGCAGTGTCCATGACACCATCGAAGTCGAGAAAAATAACTTTCATAGGTTAGAACAATAACTTCAAAGTTATTAGAGCGTTGATACCAACAGTTGCCAGCCACCCTACTATAAATATAATAATATTTACCATATAATATCATTAGTGTCCCGATAAAATCGGGACACTAATGATTAGAATTATATTCTACATAAGGGTATTGTACATAATAAAATCAATATAAAAAGTTAGTTACACCTGTATCGATAGAAGTTTCTACTTCTTCAGCGCTGCGGTGCGCACACGGCTCAGCGTCTCGGGAGTCATCTGCAGATAGCTGGCGATATAGGTGAGCGGCGCACGGAGGATGACCTGGGGCATAATCTTGCACAGCTTCTGATAGCGGTCCTGCGATGTCTCGAAGCGCACCAAGTCGGCATGAATCTGGGAGGTGATAAGACTCTCTTCCAGTATCTTGCGATAGAGTATTTGGATATTCACATTGTGCAGAGCCACCTCCTCGAGGCGTGCCTTGGGCAGTGCGTAGACCCATGTGGGCTCCAGCGCCTCTATCTGCAGTTGTGTGGGTTCCTCTTTGAACAGGCTCTCTATACACATGACGATTCCGCCCTCGACGGCGATATGCTCGGTGAGCTCCTTGCCGTTCTTGAAATAGAACTGGCGCGTCATACCCTTGGATATATACAGGAATTCTCTGCATATATCGCCCTCGGACAGTATCATCTGTCCCTTCAGGTATTTGCGAGGTACCAGAATACTCTCCAGAATATCCAGTTCTCCATGAGTCATTGTACTGTATTTACGTGCCAACTCACGGGCTACGTCACGTGTTGTATTAAACTTTTCCATAATAAGGAGTTAACTTAATTGTTGATAAGTATAGTAGTACAGAAAGATTTTCCGTTAACATCAGAAGGTTAAGACGAAAGTTTCATTCACGAACCCTGGGGGTTGCCAAGAACTACATTCTTTCGGTGCATATTACACTCTTTAATACAAAGATAATAAAAAAAACTATTACTCAACGCATTTTAATATATTTTTATACTCTTGCAATAGTTTTGTAATGTCAATACGGAAACGAAAACCCACACCATGGGATGGCTGACAGTATGGCCACGCGACATGATGTGGGTGAATATTGCGTTCTTTGCCTGTATCGTATCAATCGAGCTTCAGGACGGCGAGGAAAGCCTTCTGGGGCACTTCCACGTTACCTATCTGCTTCATGCGCTTCTTTCCTTTCTTCTGCTTTTCGAGCAGCTTGCGCTTACGGCTCACGTCGCCGCCATAGCACTTGGCAGTAACGTCCTTGCGCACCTGTTTCACCGTCTCGCGGGCCACAATCTTGGCACCGATAGCTGCCTGAATGGCAATGTCGAACTGCTGGCGGGGAATGAGTTCCTTAAGTTTCTCACACATCTTGCGACCCAGAGTCACGGCATTGCTTTCATGGGTAAGCGTGGAGAGGGCATCGACCGACTCACCATTGAGCAGAATGTCGAGTTTGGCCAACTTGGACGGGCGGAAACTGTCGATATGGTAGTCGAACGAGGCATAACCCTTGCTGATAGACTTGAGCTTGTCGTAGAAGTCTATCACTATCTCGCCCAGAGGTATCATGAAATGGAGTTCCACACGGTTGCCGCTCACATACTCCTGCTTGAGCAGTTCGCCACGCTTGTCGAGGCAGAGTTTCATGATGGGGCCGATATAGTTGGCATCGGTGATGATGGTGGCGCGTATGTAGGGTTCATCTATATGCTCTATCAGCGTCTGCTCGGGCAGACCAGAGGGGTTGTGCACTTCCTTGGCATTGCCATGCTTGTCATAGACCATATACGACACGTTGGGCACGGTGGTGATGACATCCATATTGAACTCGCGGTCGAGGCGTTCCTGCACTATCTCCATGTGGAGCAGGCCCAGGAAGCCGCAGCGGAAACCGAAGCCGAGGGCTACCGACGACTCGGGCATGAAGGTGAGCGAGGCATCGTTGAGCTGGAGCTTTTCCAGCGAGGTGCGCAGGTTCTCATAGTCAGACGGGTCGATGGGATAGACACCGGCAAACACCATAGGCTTGACTTCCTGGAAACCGGCGATAGCCTTATCGCAGGGCTCGTCGACGTGGGTAATGGTATCGCCCACCTTGACTTCCTTGGCGTTCTTGATGCCGCTGATGATATAGCCCACCTCGCCGGTAGAGAGCTGCTGCGTGGGAATCATGTCCATCTTGAGCACACCCACCTCATCGGCAGTATATTCCATGCCGGTATTGAAGAACTTCACCTTGTCGCCCTTGCGTATAGAGCCGTTCTCCACCTTACAGAGGGTAATGATGCCGCGGAAGGAGTTGAACAGCGAGTCGAATATCAGAGCCTGGAGGGGAGCATGGGTATCGCCCGTAGGACTGGGGATGCGCTGGACCACGGCCTCGAGAATCTCGTCGACACCCTCTCCGGTCTTGCCCGACGCACGCAGGATGTCCTCGCGCTTGCAGCCCAAGAGCTCCACTATCTCGTCTTCCACCTCGTCGGGCATGGCACTGGGCATATCTATCTTGTTGATGACGGGTATGATTTCGAGGTCGTGCTCGATAGCCATGTAGAGGTTGGAGATGGTCTGCGCCTGCACGCCCTGAGTGGCATCGACCACCAGCAGAGCGCCTTCACAGGCGGCAATACTGCGCGACACCTCGTAAGAGAAGTCGACGTGTCCGGGAGTATCAATAAGGTTGAGGATATATTTTTCGCCACCCGACAGATATTCCATCTGTATGGCGTGGCTCTTGATGGTGATACCGCGCTCGCGCTCGAGGTCCATATTGTCGAGCATCTGTCCTTCGGTAATCTGTATGGTCTGCGTACGCTCCAGCAGTCGGTCGGCGAGGGTAGATTTGCCATGGTCGATGTGGGCGATGATGCAGAAGTTGCGTATATGCTTCATTGTGATAATTCCTGATTAGAGTGCAAAGTTACTGAAAATCGGTGATATATTGTCGGTTTGCCACAAAAAAAAATATCAGCCTCACGAATAAGTTTTTCACTTTCCTGACGATTATAATGATAATATTCGTAACTTTGCACACCTATTTATATATTATATATAGTGTCATGAAGAGAGTATTGATTATCATAATGCTTGCTATGACGCTCGCGGCATGCCACGAGTCGATAGAAGACAGGGCCGAGCGCGAGGCTCGCGAGTTTACCCGCCGCTTCTGCCCTACCCCGACCAAGGACTATATACGCACAGACAGCATCGTGTTCCGTCGGGCCACGCGCGAGTACATATATTATTGTACCATCACCGACGAGATGGACAATGTAGAGGTGATAGACCGCAACCGCCAGTATATCCATAACCATCTGCTGGAGGGCCTGCGCCAATCGACCGACATCATGGCTTACAAGCAGGCTGGCTTTATCTTCGTCTACGAATGTAAGTCTGACCAGAACCCCGATCTCACCCTCTACCACGATAGCTTCGGTCCCGACGACTACCGGGAGCCCAAACCGGAACAATGATAGCTGCATTAATAACAAAAAAGCGAACGCCTAATCATCAGCGTTCGCTTTTTCCGTTTCCGTTATCAGGGTCTCCGTGTCAGAATCCCATCTCTTCCAGAGCCGTAGCCAACTGGTCAGGACAACTGGTGGGCTTGGCGCCGCAGCGGATGCCCTGCAGACGGGCCTTGACATCCTCGGCTTTCATACCGCGGATGAGGGCGCAGATGCCTTGCAGGTTGCCGTGGCAACCACCCATAAAACTGACATTCTGCACACAGCCGTTGTCATCGACATCGATGTCTATCTGGCGGCTACAGGTGCCCTGGGTGATATAGCTATAATGCTTCATAGTTTATTAATCCTCAGCGGGTTTCATATTGGTGTACACGTTCTGCACATCGTCAAACTCCTCGAGTTTCTCTACCATCTTGTCGATGGTCTCACGCTGTTCGGGAGTAACGTCCTTGAGGTCGTTGGGGATACGGGTAAACTCGGCGCTGGTAATCTCGTAGCCATTCTGCTCGAGATAGTGCTGGATGTCGCCAAAGCTCTTGGGGTCGCCATAGATGGTAACCTCGCCCTCTTCGTCGTCCTCGTCGAACTCGTCATCCACTCCGAAGTCAATCAGTTCAAGTATCAGGTCGTCCATACTCATGCCGTCTTTCATCTTGAAAGTAAAGACTGCCTTGTGGTCGAAGAGGAAGCTGAGCGAGCCCTGGGTACCCAGGTTGCCGTTGAACTTGTTGAACACCGAACGTACATCGGCCACGGTGCGGGTGGTGTTGTCGGTGAGTGAGTCTACGAAGACTGCGATACCGTGGGGGCCATATCCCTCATAGGGCACCTCCTTGTAGTCGCTCTGGTCTTTACCCATAGCGTTCTTGATGGCGCGCTCGATATTTTCCTTGGGCATGTTCTCACGTCTACAGGTAGCGATGATAGCACGCAGTGTAGGGTTGTTTTCGGGCTCTGGGCCACCGGCCTTTACGGCAATGGCAATCTGCTTGCCCAGTTTGGTAAACGTACGGGCCATGTGACCCCATCTCTTCAATTTCGTAGCTTTACGATATTCAAATGCTCTTCCCATTGGGTTTAGTGTTTTATCGGAGCTCGGCTCCAAGTTTATTTTTAATGTTATTAATCAGTTTGGTCATGATGGCGTCTATGGCCTTGTCATTGAGGGTGCGGGTGGCATCCTGGATGATGAAGTTTACGGCATAGCTCTTCTTGCCTTCGGGCAGGTTCTTGCCCTGATACACGTCGAAGAGCTCCACGCGCTTGAGCAGCTTCTTCTCTGTCTGGAAGGCGATTTCCTCTATCTGGGCAAACTTCACACTGTTGTCGATGAGCAGTGCCAGGTCGCGGCTTACGGCAGGATATTTGGAGATTTCCTGATACTCGAGCTTGTTCTTGCGCACTGCCTTCATCAGCGTATTCCAGTGGATATCGGCATAGTATACGGGGTTGGCGATGTCGGCAGCCCGCTGCAACTTGTGGGAGAGTATTCCCAGCTCGGCTACGGTCTTGCCGCCGCGTGTCATCACCTTCAGACCGGAGGCGAAGATATTGTTGTCGCTCGTTTCGACCACCATCATGTTCTTGGTGAGGCCCACACGGGCAAATATATTCTGCACATAGGCATTGAGTTCACAGAACGAGCTGTCCTCGTCGGCATGGGCCCACGAGCCGCACACGCGCTTGCCGGTAACCCACAGTCCGAGGTGAGCCTCTTCGACGTATGCCTTGCTGGGGTCTTCATAGCTCCAGCGGTCCTGATGGTAGTGGTAGCAGTTGCCCACCTCGAAGAAGCGCAGGTTGGCGTTCTTGCGGTTGGCATTGCGCACGATGCTCTCCAGACCACCGAAGAGCAGCGTCTGGCGCATCACGCCGAGGTCGGCACTCAGCGGGTTGACCACCTTGACGGTCTGTTCCCAGGGATAGGCGTTGAGACCAGCCTGCTCGTAGTAGCTCACCTTGGTGAGCGAGTTGTTCATAATCTCATAGAAGCCACAGCCCACGAGCTGCTCGCCAATAAGGTTCTGCAGACGATACTCGGCATCCTGCTCGGTCTGCACGGTGAGCGAAGACTTGAGCTGGGTGGGAATCTCGACATTGTTGTAGCCGTAGATACGCAGGATGTCCTCGACCACGTCACAGGGGCGCTGCACGTCGGTACGGTAGGCGGGCACGTCGAGCACGAGGCCTTCGGCGTCTTCAGCCACCACCTTCATCTCCAGGCTTTCGGCTATCTGGCGTATCATGTCGTGACCGATGGCCTTGCCTATCAGACGGTCGCAGTATTCATAGTCGAGACGCACCTGGGCGTCGGCGATGGGGGCGGGATAGACATCGTTGATTTGCATGGACACCTTGCCGCCAGCCAACTGGCAGCAGAGGATGGCGGCCTGCTTGAGGGCATAGATGGTGCCGTTGGGGTCGATGCCGCGCTCGAAGCGGTAAGAGGCATCGGTAGAGAGACCGTGGCGACGGGCGCTCTTGCGAATCCAGGTGGGGTGGAAGTAGGCACTCTCGAGCACCACGTTGGTGGTGGTGTCATAGGTACCAGAGCCCTTGCCACCAAAGACGCCGGCGATACACATGGGCTCTTCGGCATTGCAGATGCTGAGGTCGTGCTCGCCCAGCAGGTGCTCTTCGCCATCGAGGGTGACGAATGGGGTACCCTCGGGCTGGGTGCGCACTACGATGCGGTGACCCTTGACCATATCAGCGTCGAAGCAGTGGAGCGGCTGGCCGTAGGCCATCATCACGTAGTTGGTGATATCGACAATGTTGTTGATAGGACGCAGACCGATGGTGCTGAGCTTGTCCTTGAGCCACTGGGGACTTTCCTTGACCTCGCAGCCGGTGATGCTCACACAGGCATAGCGCTTGCAGGCTTCGGTATTATCAATCTCTACCTCGATGGGCAGCGACTCGTTGTCCACCTTGAAGTCATCGCAGCTGGGGCGGTGGAGCGATGTCTCGTAGCCGTTGCGGCGCAACCAGGCATAGAGGTCGCGCGCCACACCAAAGTGTGACAGGGCGTCAGAACGATTGGCGGTGATATCCACCTCGATGAGCCAGTCGCTCTCCAGGTGGTAATATTCGGCGGCAGGCTGACCCACAGGGGCGTCCTCGGGCAGCACGATGATACCGTCGTGGCTGTTGCCTACTCCTATCTCGTCTTCGGCACAAATCATACCGAGCGACTCTACACCACGCAGCTTGCTGCGCTTGATGGTAAATTCCTTGTCGCCATCATAGAGCACACAGCCCAGGTCGGCAACGATTACCTTCTGGCCGGCAGCCACATTGGGGGCGCCGCAGACGATTTGCTGGGGAGCTTCCTTGCCCAGGTCTACGGTGGTCACGTGCAGGTGGTCCGAGTTGGGATGGGCCTCGCAGGTAAGCACTTTACCCACATAGAGACCCTTCAGGCCACCACGGATAGACTGTACCTCTTCGAGGGCGTCCACTTCGAGACCGGTAGAGGTGAGGGCTGCTGCGGTTTCCTGCGGAGTAAGACTGAAGTCAACATACTCCTTCAGCCACTTATAAGAAATATTCATTGTCTGTTATCTTTATTGTATTGTGTTCGCTAAATGCTATTTGGGCGCAAAAGTAATATTTTTCCACCACTTACGCAACTTTTTTGCGTGTAATATTCATTTTCTTCCGCCTTTTTACACCTTATTATATATATAAGGGGCGGTACATCAGACTGAGCGCCGGGGACTTTGGAGCGGCGCAGACCACCTCTACCCCGTTCCATGGGCACGAGCGAAGCACCGGGGTGCCCCCGGTAAGGGCAATGTATCGCCAGGCAAGGCGCAGAGCATCTTCCCGTCACCCGCAGAGGCCACAGACGGTGACCTGCCGATGCCCTCTGCCGGCGCGTAACATCTGTCACGAAGGCTCGTGCCTATTGTTACGTGCCCACGTATCTTACGGCACGGGGGCACGTAACTTACGATACGAGCCGCCAACGCCGGTCAGGAGAGGCGTAACGGTGTCAGCCACGGGTCCATCGTGGGTCTCCCGCCCCGTCGGGACGAAGCTCACGGCAGCCATGGTGCTGAAACTGCATTTCAACATGGTTGTAACACGGCTGAAACAACCATGTCGTAACTTTGCGCAAAATTCTAACACGCTTATGACAAAGCAATTTCTCATCTTTACGCTATGCACAGCGGTATGTGGCATGGCTGCCACCGCAGAAGCCGTGGCTCAAGACAACCAGAAAAGAAGTATGAAGATTGGCGGTACCCTGCGATCCAAGTATGAATATCAGACCAGCGAGGGAGAGGGCCGTTTCCAGGTGCGCACGGCACGTGTAAATGTGTCGGGCACGCTCTCGCCGGTGGTGTCGTACAAGGCAGAGATAGACCTCTGCGACGAGGGAAAAATCAAGATGCTCGACGCCTATACCACCATCACTCCCTCAGACCGGTGGGCACTGACGATAGGCCAGATGCGCGTGCCGTTTACGATAGACGCCCACCGCTCGCCCCACCAGCAGTACTTCGCCAACAGGTCGTTTATCGCCAAGCAGGTGGGCAACATCCGCGACGTGGGTGCCAAGGCTGGCTACAACTTCAGGATGGGTTTCCCAGTCGTCATCGAGGCAGGTCTGTACAACGGCTCGGGACTTACCGACCAGAAAGACTACTGGACCAAGGGCATCAACTTCTCTGCCAAGATGCAGGCGATGCTCCCCGTGGGGCTCAACGTGGCACTGAGCGCACAGAAAATCAAGCCCGAGGCGACGGGCATCATGATGTATGACGCCGGACTCAACTTCCACCGCCGCGGATGGGTGGTGGAGGCCGAATATCTCTACAAGCACTATGACGACGGGGCCTTCAAGCCGGTACACGCCGTAGATGCTTTCGTCAACTACGACATCGCGATGAAGAAAGGATGTTTTACCAAGATTTCGCCGCTGCTGCGCTACGACTACATGACCGACCACAGCGACGGACACCGGTATCTTGACGGCAAAAAGGACGAGGGCGGCAGCCTGATCGTCAACGACTACCGCCGCAGCCGTGTCACGGGTGGCGTGACGCTGAGCCTCGACAAGCCCTTCGTCAGCGACATCCGCATCAACTATGAGAAGTATTTCTACGCCACAGGCGCCATCGCCAAACCTTCCGAGCGCGACAAGATAGTCATCGAGGTGGTCACCCACTTCTAACGGCTGGTGCCTGGGACTGATGGCTGGCGCGCGGGGTGTTAACGGTCGCTCGCTCGGGCCATACGCTCCTCGAGCGCCTCACGCAGGTTGTCGGTCGTGGCGAGCCCCAGCTTGCGGCGGATGTGGGCTCGCTGGGTGTTGACATTGCTCTCGGTCTTGCCGAGGAGACTGCAGATGTCGCCCAACTTCTTGCCGCGCAGGATGAGCTGGCAGATGGATTTCTCGGAGGTGGTAAGCTCGGGGAAGATTTCGTCGATGCGCGACTTCTCGGTATCGCTTATGCGCATGAACTCAGCCACGTTGGCAAGGAGGTTCTTCTGCGAAGTCTCGCCCAGGATGTCGAGCAGATTGCGGGTATGCTCGGCGCCATAGCGGTCTGACGCCAGTCGCACATAGGCCCTGATCTGCTTCTTGTTCAGGCGCAGTATCTGCATCAGTTCGGCTTCGTCGCGCCGCAGTTCGGTGTTCTCGACCTGGAGGCGACGGGCGTTTTTGGCGATATGGAAGCCCAGAAAACTGAAGAACACCAGCACCACAAAGAGCATGAAGTAATAGTCGATGAGCGTGGAGTTGTTGGTCGTAATGATGCACACGGTGTAGGTCACAAACATGATGGCGGTATTGACCTGGGTGATGCGGGTGAGATAGGTGGAGAGCCCCACGATGGTATTGCCCGAGAGCAACAGCATGTTGATGATGATGACCATATACTTGTGGTCCATCGCCGGCTCGAAGGCACTGTAGAGCGTATCGGCCGACAGCGAGAGCTGGGTGGCAACGGTCATCAGCGACAGGGTGGTGACTATCTCTATCCTGCGCCATAGATAGGCTGCCATCACCACACTCGCCGTGACGAGCAGCAGCATATTGCTCACGCAGAAGAAATGATGGAAGGCGCCCGAGATGCCCAGGATGTTGGACGAGAGCAGCAGGACGAGGGCAATGTAATAGACTGAGAGGATAACCAGGCGGTGGTGACCGATATAGGAAGGCTCGCGTCGATGCATAAGCCCGCTGATGCCGCTACGGATAGTGGCAGACTCTCGGTCGTCGGTTGAGAAGGGTTTCATTGTGACTGCGATTGTTTTTTGCGTCCCCAAAATTAAACATTTTTACGGACATTGACTGTTTTTAAGGTACTTTTTTTGACCTCAACTATCATTTTGACCATTTTTAAGGGTATCATGGTTTTCTTTTTAACCATCGTTTGATTAATTTTGCAGCACTCCAAGACATCAGACATACAGAACAAACCAGTATAAACGACCATAAAAAACTTGAAACACTTGAGAATTGCACAGACTACTCGCTTGGCTCGCGCCGTATACTTCATATAATTTGCTTTCACTTCATGACGCGGCGACAATGAGCCAAGCGAGGGAGACAGACAGCATCTCCCCTACTCCAGTTTTAGACTTTGTCATCATGGCTGCCACCTCGCTCGGGGCGGAGATGACCGCCGTCGGCCTGCAGAATAACTTATCATACAGCAAGTCGGACACAAAAAATAGGGAATTTTATTTTGTATTTCTCTCAGCTTGCACTACCTTTGCAATAAAAATAACGAGGTTTTGAAGAAGACAAGTAGTGACATATTGAAGATACTGTTCTCGCTCATCTTGGGCGGGGCCATACTTTACTGGATGTACCGCGGTTTCGACTTTGCCCAGTTGGGCGACGTGATGCTGCATCAGATGGACTGGACATGGATGCTGCTGTCGCTACCCTTTGGCATACTGGCACAGGCATTCCGTGGCTGGCGATGGAAGCTGGCTCTCGACCCCTTGGGCGAACATCCGCGCAACTCCACGAGCGTCAACTCGGTCTTCCTGTCCTACGCGCTGAGCCTGCTCATACCCCGCATCGGCGAGTTTACCCGCTGCGGCGTGCTGAAACGCTACGACGGCGTATCGTTTGCCAAAGCCTTGGGTACGGTGCTGACCGAGCGCGTCATCGACACGCTCTTTATCGGTCTGCTAATACTCGCCACCTTCCTCTATCAGTTCCCCATCTTCCATACCTTCTTCAACCAGACCGGCACAAGGCTCGACACCATGCTCTGCCAGTTTTCGACCACGGGCTACATCGTCACCGCCATCTGCGGCGTGGTGGCGATAATCTCCACGTTGGCACTGCTGCGTCAGTATACTATATATAATAAGGTGAAGAATACCATCAGCGACATGTGGGCAGGCATCACGTCGCTGCGCATGATGGACTGCCGCGTGCTCTTCATCGTCTACACGCTGGCAATATGGGGCTGCTATTTCCTGCATTACTACCTGACGTTCTTCTGCTTCGACGCCACCTCACACCTGGGCATCTCGTGTGCGCTGGTGACCTTCGTGGTCGGCTCGGTGGCAGTAATCGTGCCCACGCCCAACGGCGCCGGCCCCTGGCATTTCGCCGTCAAGACCATGCTCATCCTCTATGGCGTAACTGATACCGACGCACTCTACTTCGTGCTCATCGTCCACTCGGTGCAGACCCTGCTCGTCGTGCTGATAGGAGTTTACGCCTGGATAGCGCTGATGTTTACCCGGCGACGTATCATTGTACAATCAACTTAACACTAAAATATCATGAGTGAGATTAAGAATTTGACACCCGAGTGCGTTTGGAAGCATTTCGACGCCCTCACCAAGGTTCCCCGTCCATCTGGTCATCTGGAACGAGTACAGCAGTTTCTCCTGGACTTCGCCGCACAAGCCGGAGTTGAAGCCTTCAAGGACAAAGGCAACAACATCGTCATGCGCAAGCCCGCTACACCAGGAATGGAGACACGCAAGACAGTAGTGTTGCAGGCCCACATGGACATGGTGCCCCAGAAGGCACCCGACAGCCAGCACTGCTTTGAGACCGACCCCATTGAGACTTATATAGACGGCGACTGGATTAAGGCCAAAGGCACCACGCTGGGCGCAGACAACGGTCTGGGCATCGCAGCCATCATGGCTGTAATGGAAGCCAAAGACCTGAAGCACGGCCCCATCGAGGCGCTCATCACCGCCGACGAAGAGACGGGCATGTATGGCGCCAACGACCTGGAAGAGGGCATCCTCAACGCCGATATCCTGCTTAACCTCGACTCTGAAGCCTGGGGCAAGTTCGTCATCGGCTCGGCTGGTGGCGTAGACATCGACGCTTCTCTCGCCTACAAGGAGGTGGAGACCGACCCCGAAGACGTGGCGGTAAAGATTACCCTCAAGGGTCTGCGTGGCGGACACTCCGGACTGGAGATTCACGAGGGCCGCGCCAATGCCAACAAGCTGATGGTGCGCCTGGTGCGTGAAGCCATCGAGGAATGTGAAGCACGCCTGGCAACATGGCATGGCGGCAACATGCGCAACGCCATCCCCTTCAAGGCCGAGACCGTGCTCACCCTCCCCAAGGAGAACGTAGAGGCTCTCAAGGAACTGGTAGCCGAGTGGAAGGCTGACTTCGAAGACGAGTACAAGACCATCGAAAACAGTATCGAACTCTACACCGAGGATGTAGAGACACCCAAGACCGAGGTACCTGTAGAAATCCAGGACAACCTGATAGATGTCATCTACGCCTGCCACGACGGCGTGGTGCGCATGATACCCGTCTACCCCACCGTGGTAGAGACCTCGAGCAACCTCGCCATCATCGACATCGAGGGAGGCAAGGCTTCGTTCAAGATTCTGGTTCGCAGCTCGCGCGAGGACATGAAGGAGTATACCGTCAACATGCTGCAGAGTTGCTTCAACATGGCCGGCATCAAGGTAGAGACCAGCGGCGACTACGGCGGCTGGGACCCCAACCCCGACAGCGAAATCCTGAACCTGCTGCGCAAGATTTACAAGGAGCAGAACGGCAAGGATGCACTGGTACAGGTAGACCACGCAGGTCTGGAGTGCTCTGTCATCCTGGGCAAATATCCCAATATGGACGTTGTGAGCCTTGGCCCAACCCTCTGCTCACCCCATACTACCGGTGAGCGCTGCCAGATATCAACCATGCTTCCTTTCTGGAAGCTGCTGACAACAACTCTGGAGCAGATAGCCGAGAAATAACAAGCCCCAACAGGCATACAACCACTGAAGTGTGGCAGGAGCAGACCGTTCCTGTCACACTTTTTTTGATGGCGACAGTGAAAAAAATCGAGAAACGCCGTTCCATTACGGAGAATTTTAGTACTTTTGCAGACAACAAATCAATTATTAACATTATATGGACGATTATCACGCGGAAAATTCTAATCTGTAAGCCGGAGTAAGCTTCATGTGCCTATGCTCCGACCCATTACCCATTTATTAACACGGAGACGAACGACATGAAGACATTTTGGAATATAGACAAGAATCTGACTGCCATCAAGGAGTGGCAGCCCAACTGCTGGATACAAGTAACCTGTCCCACCGATGAAGACCAGCAAGAGCTGGAACAGCGGTTTAATATCCCCGATTATTTCCTTTCCGACATCAGCGATACCGACGAGCGTGCCCGCTATGAGTACGACGACGGATGGATGCTCATTATCCTGCGTATTCCCTATGTCAAGGAGGTGCGCTCACGCACTCCCTACACCACCGTGCCACTGGGTATCATCCACAAGCGCGATGTGACCATCACCGTGTGCTATTACGAGACCAACATGATGATTGACTTTGTCTCCTACCAGCAGAAGCGCGGACAGGGTTTCACCGACTATGTCGACCTTATCTTCCGCCTCTTCCTCTCCAGTGCCGTCTGGTATCTGAAGCGGCTTAAGCAGATAAGTCTGCTCATTGAGAAGGCCAAGCACAACCTGGACCATGGCGTCAACAATGAAAGCCTCATCGGCCTGTCGCGTCTCCAGGACTCACTTACATACTTCATCACATCCATCCGAGGCAACGAGACGCTGCTGTCCAAGCTGAAATTCAAGCTGCAGGTCGACGAGCTCGACGCCGACCTCATCGAAGATGTCAACATCGAGATGTCGCAGGCACGCGAGACCACCAACATCTACTCCGACATCCTCGAGTCGACGATGGACACCTATTCGAGCATCATCAACAACAACATGAACACCACCATGCGTACGCTGACCTCCATCAGTATCGTCATGATGTTGCCCACGCTGATATCTTCACTCTTCGGAATGAACCTCATCAACGGTATGGAAGGCTACCCCTATGGCTTCATCATCGCCATCATCATTTCCATACTCGTTTCGGGCTTCACGTGGTGGATATTGCGCTTCAAACGACTATTATAACCCCAAAACGATAAGAAATATTAATATTTGTTAGGTCATTAGGAACTTTTTCATTAAGTTTGCAACCTACATTATAACAAATATAGTGGAAACCGATAATCATAAACTAAACAGTGATATGATGGACTCTCAAGACAACGTCCTGAAACAGGACATTACTGAAGAAGCAGTGGCAGCCCAGCCTGCCAACGTAGACAACGACACCGTGGCCGAAGCCGGCAATGCCCCCGCGACAACGGCAGTGGACAGCGAGCCCGATACCGAGGCTGCACCGATGAAGATGTATGCCTCCAAGTACGAGGTACTCGAACGTGTCAAGGAGCTGGCCCACAGCGACGAGACTCCCGCCAAGGACGAGGTAGACCATCTTAAGACGGCGTTCTACAAGCTGCTCTTCGCCGAGCGCGAGGCCGACCAGAAGACATTCATCGAGAACGGTGGCGACCCCGAAGCCTACGTGATGAAGACCGACGACAGCGAGGAACAGTTCAAGGCCGAGATGGGACTCATCAAAGAGAAGAGAGCCAAGGCTTTCCAGCAACAGGAAGAGGAAAAGAAGGCAAATCTGCAGCGCAAGCAGCAGATTATAGAAAAGATAAAGATGATGTCTACATCACCCGAAGAGGCCAACAAGTCTTACAATGACTTCAAGGCGCTCCAGCAGGAATGGAAAGACATCAAGGCAGTGCCCGCCGAGAAGGCCAACGAGCTGTGGCGCAACTACCAGCTCTATGTCGAGCAGTATTATGACCTGCTCAACCTCAACCGCGAGCTGCGCGAGTATGATTTCAAGAAGAACCTCGAGCAGAAGACACTGCTCTGCGAAGCTGCAGAGAAGCTCGCCGACGAGCCCGATGCCGTCAGCGCTTTCCACCAGTTGCAAGAGCTCCACCAGCAGTATCGCGAGATAGGCCCCGTGGCCAAGGAGCTGCGCGAGCAAATTTGGGCACGCTTCAAGGCAGCCTCTACCGTCATCAACAAGCGCCACCAGCAGCACTTCGAAGAGCTGCGCGCCAAGGAAGAGGAAAACCTGACACGCAAGACCGCACTCTGCGAGAAGGTGGAAGCCATCGCCAAGGAGGAAAACAAGAACGCTACCGACTGGGAGAACCACACCAAGCAGATTATAGAAATCCAGACCGAATGGAAGACCATCGGCTTTGCTCCGCAGAAGATGAATGTCAAGATATTCGACCGCTTCCGCGCCGCCTGCGATGACTTCTTCGGCCGCAAGGCTGAGTTCTTCAAGACTCTGAAGGAGAAATTCGCCGAGAACACCAAGAAGAAGAAGGAGATGGTAGAACAGGCCAAGGCCCTCATGGACTCTACCGACTGGAAAGCCACCTCCGACAAGCTCATCAAGCTGCAGAAGGAGTGGAAGACCATCGGCATGGTGCCCAAGAAGGTGGGCGACCAGCTCTGGGCCGAGTTTGTAGCCGCCTGCAACAAGTTCTTTGAAGCCCGCAATGCCGCCACCGCCGGCACACGCAACGAGGAACAGCAGAACCTGGACCGCAAGAAGGAAATCATAGCCAAGCTCAAGGAACTGCTCGACAGCACCGCCGACAACGTGCAGGCCACGCTCCAGCAGCTCATCGACGAATACGGCAAGATAGGCCACGTGCCCTTCAAGGAGAAAGACAAGCTCTTCAAGGAATACCACAAGGTGGTCGACGCCCTCTACAAACAGCTCAACATCTCTGCCAGCAAGCAGCGGCTTGACAACTTCAAGTCCAGCATCAAGAGCATGGCCAAGCAGGGCGAAGATATGCTCGACAATGAGCGTGGACGACTCATGCGCAGATACGAGCAGCTCAAGTCGGAGATAACGACATACGAGAACAACCTGGGCTTCCTCAACGCCAGCAGCAAGAAGGGCAACAGCCTGATAGACGAGATGAACCGCAAGGTCAACAAGCTGAAGGACGACCTCGAACTTATCCGTCAGAAGATTAAGGCCATCGATGCCGAGAACAAGTAACCGTCAGACACGATTGACATACGCCATCCCTCTGCCCCACCCCGGCAGAGGGATTTTTGTTTCCCCACGTGCCGCCATCACCGCGAAGTGACTGCGGAGCCACCCCAACCCGTCGGGGCTTGCCGCCCCAAGCGCCGTGATGCCCTCTATCCTGATTGCAGGGCGCGAAATGACTATTGCGGGGTGCGAAATCATTGTGGCAAGGTGCGAAATGACGATTTCACGACACGAAACCATTTTTAATGTCATGGGCTGTAGTTTTATTGTCATGGGCAGTGGGTTTATGGGCATGTCATTCGCGGTGGGTTCAACCGGCAGTGGTTTTATTGTCATGGACAGCGGTCTGGCGCCTGCTGCCACCCACTTATATCCTGCCACGGCAAAAAGAGGGGCGGTTTGCTTGTCTGCCTAAAGGGAAATAAGTAACTTTGCAACACCAATTCATACACCGTTAACAGTCATGGCACGCAACAACACATGGATATACCACCTCGTGGCCTTTGCCACCGTAGCGATATGGGGCTGCACCTTCGTATCTACCAAGGTACTGATGCTCAACGGGCTCTCGCCGGCGCAGATATTCACGCTGCGCTTCCTCATCGCCTATGTGATGATGCTCGCCGTGTATCACTCACGGCTGTGGGCCGACTCGTGGCGCGACGAACTCAAGATGATGCTGCTCGGCATCAGCGGCGGTTCGCTCTACTTCCTCAGCGAAAACGAGGCGATGAACTTTACCTCGACCACCAATACCTCGCTCATCGTGTGCTCGTGCCCGCTCTTTGCCACGCTGCTGGTGAGGCTGGTCTACCGTTCCACTACGCGCATCAGCATGATGCAGTTGGGCGGTTCGCTGCTCGCCTTTGCCGGCATGGTCATCGTGGTGCTCAACGGGCGCTTTGTGCTCCACCTCTCGCCCCTTGGCGACGCACTGGCGTTTACCGCCTGTCTGAGCTGGTCGGTCTACTCGCTGCTCATGAAGTGGGTATCAGCCAAGTATGGCGCCGCTTTCATCACCCGCAAGGTCTTCTTCTACGGCGTGCTGACCATATTACCTTATTATATATTCTACCCCACGCTCCCCACCGCCGCCGTGCTCACCAAACCCGTGGTAGTGGGCAACCTGGCATTCCTGGGCTGTCTGGCGTCGATGATTTGCTTTCTCACCTGGAACTGGTGCATCTCCAAGCTGGGCGCGGTGAAAGCCACCAACTGGGTATACTTCAACCCCATCACCACCATGATTTTCGCCTCGTGGGTACTGGGCGAGAAGATTACCCCCTACTTCCTCGCCGGCGCCACCTGCATCCTGTTGGGCATGTTTGTCGCCGACCGCAGCACCAAGACCAACAACTGACGCCCGCTTTTTTACCTTCGCGACAGCCCCAATCTCCATCATCGCCAACATTTTCGGCGGCAAAGGACCTATGATTAGGAAAAAAATACCTAATTTTGTAATTTGATAGGTTGTCTGTCAATGCGAAAGAAGCCACTACGGCGACTGCTTTCACAGAATTTCAACAAACAAGAAGTATGACTCACGCAGATACACTGAAACACTACACACGGCGGGTGCTGCGCGCGACGGGGATAGCCGTCGCCTCGCTGCTGGCACTGCTGTTGCTCATCACCATACTACTCTACCTGCCACCCGTACAGAACTGGGCGGTGCGCCAGGTCTCTGCCTACGCCTCCGAGGCTACGGGCATGGACATCGGCATCGACCATGTGCAGCTGGCATTCCCCCTCGACCTCGAAGCCGAGGGCATACACGTGGTACAGCCCAACGACTCGACCCACTCCACCGACACCATAGCCTACATCCACCGCGCCGTGGTCGACGTGCAGTTCTGGCCGCTGCTCACGGGTGTGGTCAATGTAGATGAACTGGCGCTCGAGAAGATGCTGCTCAACACCGGCACCCTGATACACGAGGCGCGGGTGAGCGGACGCATAGACGCCCTCACCCTGGCTTCCCACGGCGTAGACCTCTGCCGGAGCGACATGAGGATAGACCGCGCCCTGCTCGACGGCGCCCTGCTCGACATCGAGCTGAGCGACACCGTGCCGCCCGACACCACACCGTCGGCCAATGTGTGGAAGATTGCCGTGGAGAAGCTCGACATCAACCGCTCGGCGCTTACCCTGCACATGCCCGGCGACACCCTGCGCATAGGGGCACAGATTACCGCTCTCAAGGCGCGCCAGGGCTATCTGGACCTGGGCAAGGGGCTCTACCGCGTGGGCAGCCTCAGCCTCGACGACAGCGGCGTGAGCTATGACAACCGCGCCATAGACCCCGTCGAGGGGCTCGACTACAACCACCTCGCCCTCAGCCATCTGTCGCTGGCTGTAGACTCGGTCTTCTACTGCGCTCCACGCATCGAGGCGGTAGTGCGCAGCGCGGCGTTTGCCGAGAAGAGCGGGCTCAGCCTTACCTCGCTCACCACGCGCATAGCCATCGACTCGCTGGCGATGCACCTCCCCACCCTCGCCCTCACCACCACCCACTCCAGCGTCAAGGGGCGCGTGGATATGGACTTCAACGCCTTTGACAGCCGCCACCCCGGCAAGATGAACATAGACCTGCGTGCCTCGCTTGGCCGTGGCGACATCGTCTGTGGCGCATCGTCGCTGATGCCCAAGGCGCTGCTGCGCAGTCTGCCCGACCATCCAGTCAACATCAGTGTGGCCATGAGCGGCAATATGCAGAAGGCGCACCTCTCCCGCATGGACATCACGTGGCCCTCGGTGGTCGACCTGAGTGCCAACGGATTTGTGGGCAACCTCAACGACACCGACCGTCTCAGCGCCGACATCAAGGTCAAGGCCCGGACCCACCAGCTCAACTTAATCACCCAAGCCCTCGCGCCCGCAGTGGCACGACAGATACGCATCCCCAGCGGCGTGCGGCTGCAGAGCCACATCACCGCCGACGGCCCCCACTATGCCGCCACCCTCGACATGACCGAGGGCCGTGGAGCGCTCAA
>ULYL01021794.1_pt1 | contig 140535 bp, 122 predicted proteins | sample 1962211 | NCBI WGS metagenome assembly ULYL01 (sample SAMEA4835864, study PRJEB28245) | human gut metagenome | biome: gut microbiome; material: fecal sample | place: Denmark | collected 2008
CCCTTAATCGTGTATTGGATGATAGTTGCGGATTTTAGGATCTTATGTTTATTTTGTTCTTTCTTTTGGTTGAGGTTGTCAATCCTCTTTGTAATTATATCTGCAAATATACTCCCAAAGTTTGTGAAACTGCCATTTTGGCAGTCCGCTTTATTTCAATTTAACACTTTTATTTGCCCACTTAACGGCTATTAAGCGCCATCATCACGATTTTTACATCTTTTTATTATCCTTGTCAATGCTGTTTTTGGAGGGCTGGAGCATAAGAATGGCAAGCTATTTGGCTGATAAACGAGGTAAAAAGTGATTTTTTTGAAGTATAGTTGTGGTTTTTCATGAAAAAAATCTAATTTTGCAGAAAGAAAGGCAGTTTCCCGGCCCTGCCGCTGGCTCTCTTGCGAGGGCGAGAGGAAAGTCCGGGCAACGCAGAGCGCTCCACTTCCGAAAATAGAAGCTATTGGTGACAGTAGGGGAAAGTAGAAGAAAATAACCACCATGATACTATATGTTGTTTCGACAGCGTATGTGTCGGGAAAGGGTGAGAAGGTAGTGTAAGAGACTACCAGTCGGCGGGTGATCGTCGAGCTGTACTTCCTGGAGGTTGCAAGTTCATGTAAACCGTCGTCTGAAAGCTGCTCGCTTGATGTCTTTGACAACGGCGGAGGGTAGAATGCTTGAGCTGTGAGGTGACTTGCAGACTAGATAAATGACAGGGCTCCACTTGTGGATACAGAACCCGGCTTATCAGGAAACTGCCTTTCTTTTAATCTTTAGATTTATTACTGATAAAACGAACATTGATATGGCAAATATCGAACTTCCCGATTTCATGAGCTATAAGGACAAGTTTTCGAATAGCAAGTTTGTTGAAAAGATTCAGCGCGTGGCCAAGCGTGCCGGTGCCAAGTTGGTTTACGTGGCATTGATTTTGTTTTATACCTTGCAGAGCGATAAGGTGTCGCTCAAAGACAAGGCAATGATTGTAGGCGCGCTCGGATACCTTATTTCTCCTTTGGATGTGGTGCCCGACGCGATCCCTATAGCAGGATTGGGCGACGACCTCGTTGTGTTGCTCTATGTGCTTCATAAGATTTGGGGCGAAGTGTCCGAGGATGTCAAGGACAAGGCTAAGGCCAAGCTGGCTACCTGGTTTGACGGAGATGAAACCTCGAAGATTGACGACCTGTTCCGCGACGACCCCACAGATACTCCTGTATAGAATTATTTCAAACATCCATAGCCACAAGCCGTTTCCATGCTTGTGGCTTTTTTCTGTCCCTACGTTTGGAGGGGCATTTCCGGCAAGGGCCACTCCTTGTCCTTTTGACTGTAAGTCAACCTATCAGGCGTTGCTTCTCTTGTCGATGATTTTTCTTATGGGCAGATTATAGTTATTTGCAAGTTTTGAAACGGATGATTCGAACCATGCAATGAACAGATCTAAGTCTGCAAAGAATAAATCAAGTCTTGCAATATAGATTTATGTGATTATGGCCGTCTTTGACGGGTGGGAGAGTCATTACCACTCCTTGGGTAGATTGTCGTCGATGGCTTGTTGCTTCGATATGGGGCTGTTGATATCCAGAAAGGCAGGGACCGTTGGCGTTTGAGAGTCTTGGGGAAAAATAAAACTCCTTATATGTGAATAAGGAGTTGTCTTGTGCTTGTTTGATAAAAGTGGTGTTGTGGCCTATCGTTATGGCATGCTGTCTTGGGGTGCTTCTGGCATGGCCGTAACTGTGGGCGGGATGGGGGAGTATGGTGGCCTTGTCATTTGGTAGTAACTGGCAGCTTAGCCTTAATCCATCCCAAATATCCAGAATCAAGTTCTATCACTTTGTAACCATGGCCGGCTAATATCCGTGCGGCGGTTTTGCTGCGCTTTCCGCTGCGGCAGTTGACGGCGATGGTCTGACCTTTGGGCAACTGTCTAAGGGCTTGTTTCTCAAAGTCGTCTTTGAGTACATCGATATTGATGGCATGTGCAATGTGGCCTTCGGCAAATTCGGCTGCTGTCCGCACATCCAATCTCACAATAGACGTGTCGGCAATGGCTGTTGCAAATTCTTCTGCGGGTAAACTGCGGAAGGTGCCGTTCTGGGCTTTACATCCCAACAGGCAGCATAGCATGGTCAGGAGTGTCATATATCTGTTCATCATTAATTATGGATAAATATGCGGCGACTATCTCTGTTGAAATAGTCACCGCTAATGGTTGGTCTTTAATCGTGGTGGCAACTATGTGTCACTTCTCCTTCAGCAGGTTGGTGTTGCGGACGCAACAAGTCGTTGACGGTCTTTACGGGGTTGAATGTATCGAGTGGGACTTCCACAAAAATTGTGTTCCAATCGCTCATGGCTCCATTCCAAAGGCCGGGTAATTCCAGTGCTTTCAGTTCGCGGCCGCCCTTACTCTTGCTGCTGATGAAGCCGGTGTTGTGGTCAACGTAGTCGGGCAGATGGAAGTGGTTGCCTTTATAGTCGCGGGTGGCACAAACCAAGTCAACTGGGTTGAAATGTGTACCCTCGGTAAACATCTTGACATACTCGGGGTTGGACTTGTCTATCTGGCTCGATTCCAATATCTGTAGACTTACGGTGCCGTCTTGGTTGTAAGCCAGGAAAGGACCACCACCTGGCTCGCCTACATTCTTGACTACTCCGCAGACGCGCATCGGGCGGTTGAGTTTGCTTCTCAGATAACTTACCAGTTCGGCATCTTCGAGTTCCTTGATATCGGCACGGCGGCAGCAAAGGTCGCGCTGTACAAAGCGGATGATTTCCTCGAGGTCTTTATGATTGTAGTTGCCGCTGTCGAGCAACTCAAGATATTCAAAAGCCCGCTTCTGGTTTTCAACCAGTACTCCAGCCAATACATTCTTATAAAGTACGGTGTCGCCTTTGAGGCGGTCGGGCACTACGTTGTCTATATTCTTGATGAATACAACATCGGCGTCAATGTCGTTGAGGTTTTCGATGAGCGCACCATGTCCGCCCGGACGGAAAAGCAATGATCCGTCATCGTTGCGGAATGGGGTGTTGTCTGTATTGACCGCAATGGTATCTGTCGATGGCTTTTGCTCAGAGAAAGATACATTAATCTTTATGTCATACTTGGCTTCGTACTTAGCAATACAATCTTCTACTTTTTTGCGGAAGAGCGGTAGGTGCTCGTGGCTGACGGTGAAATGGACATTGGCCTCGTCATTGCTTGCTGCATAGAGTGCAGCCTCAACCAGATGTTCTTCCATAGGTGTGCGAGCGCCGTCGGCATAGGCGTGGAACAAAAGCAATCCTTTGGGCAGTTGTCCATAATTCAGTCCCTTTTCCTCCAACAGATTGGCAACGACATCTTTATATTTCTCTTCCTTGAGCAGGGCACGTACACCCTTGCCATTATTCTTCTTGCATTGGTCGCACAGGGCTTCACGGAAAGCAAAGTGGGGAATGTTGTCAAAGAACTTGTGTTCAAACTCAGTAGTAGGGGTGTCATATTTGGCAGTAAGGAATCCGAAAAGGTCCTTAAACATGCGGCTGGCCGCACCGGATGCGGGCACAAATTTAACTACACGATGTCCGTGAGCCTTGTATTCGTCCCAAGATTCAATAGCATGCTGGCGTTCTACCTCGTCAAGGGCAAGAATGCCTTTTTCGATAGAGGCTGCGGCTTCTAATTTAAGAAATGGAAAGCCCTTCTCAAACTGGTGAAGTTGCCCCAATACTTTTTCTTCGCTTATCCCTCTCTGGGATATCTGGTTAAGATCTGTTTGTGTTAGCATTATCTTTGATATTTTAATAATTATATGACAAATTTAGTCACTTTATTTGATACGTCAAAACCTTTTCCATACTTTTTTGAAACTCGTGCTCAGATAGTTTGCATAATCATTGCAGGCAAGACTATAGTCTGCGTTGGAGTGGGGGGTCATGGGGCGACTTCAGAGATATTAAAAAATAAAAGGTAGGGGTTTTCTTTTGTGGTCTCTCCTAAATAGTGTATCTTTGCAACGATTATATAGATTGACAACCAATAGGAGGATAATGTATGAGCAATGAGAAATTTGAGTTTGCCGAAGAAGAGCGTGCTGAAGCGCTGCAGCTTATAGACCAGTTGAGAGAGGCTATTGCCGACTCCTTGTGCGAAGGGGATGAGCAGCATCTGCATCAGTGCTTTATCAAAGCAATGGAAGAGAATAGATTCCAACGGGATATATTCGGATTGAATCCCATTCTCCTTGCCCTTCAAACAGCCAAACTTGCCGTGACGGAAATTGGGCTGAAGCGCGATGGCGTGTTTGCAATTCTGCTTTATTCAAATGTTATTAGTGGCTATGATGACATAGACCATCTGTCAAAGGTCTTTGGCGACAGCGTCGGCTGTATCTTGCGTGGATTGTGTAGGATACATGATTTGTACAAAAAGAATCCTATTATTGAAAGCGAGAACTTCCGCAACCTTCTTCTCTCTTTTGCAGAGGACATGCGCGTAATCCTGATTATGATAGCAGACCGCGTCAATCTGATGCGGCAAATCCGTGATACTTCTAATCTTGACGCCAAGCGTCAGGTGAGCGAGGAGGCCAGTTATCTATATGCTCCATTGGCTCATAAATTAGGTCTGTATAAATTGAAAAGCGAGCTTGAGGACCTCAGTCTTAAGTATCTTGAGACCGATGCTTATTATATGATCAAGGAGAACCTTAATGCTACCAAGCGTTCGCGCGATGCTTACATTGAGCGTTTTATCACTCCTCTAAAGGCTAAACTGGATGAGGCTGGTCTCGTTTATCATATGAAAGGTCGTACCAAGAGCATTCATTCCATTTGGCAAAAGATGAAGAAGCAGCAGTGTGGCTTTGACAAAATATATGACCTCTTTGCCATTCGCATCATACTTGACTCGCCTTTAGACAAGGAAAAGATGCTCTGCTGGCAGACATTCTCCATTGTTACCGATATGTATCAGCCCAATCCCAAACGATTGAGAGACTGGCTGAGTATGCCAAAGTCCAATGGATATGAATGTCTTCATATCACGGTGTTGGGCCCAGAAGGCAAATGGGTGGAAGTGCAGATACGTACTCAACGCATGGACGATATTGCCGAGCATGGTCTTGCTGCTCATTGGCGCTATAAAGGCGTTAAGAGCGAGGGCAATATGGATACCTGGCTTGCCAGCATCCGTTCGGCGCTTGAAGCCGGTGATGACCTGCAGGTTATGGATCAGTTCAAGATGAACTTGCAGGATGAGGAAGTCTATGTCTTTACGCCCAAGGGTGATCTGTTCAAGTTCTCCCAAGGTGCCACCGTACTTGATTTCGCTTATTATGTACATACTGCTGTCGGTAATTCTTGTATAGGTGCCCGTCTTAATGGGCGCATCGTGTCTATACGCGAGACTTTGCATTCCGGTGATACGATAGAGATTCTGACGCAAAACAATCAGAGGCCCAAGCCCAGTTGGTTGGGTATCGTAAAGACGCCAAAGGCCAAAGCCAAGGTCAAGTTGGCGCTCAAGGAGACTCAGGCTAAAGAGGGACTTCTCGCCAGAGAAATGCTTGAGCGTAGGTTCAAGAATCGTAAGATTGAGATTGATGAAACGCTTGTTAATATCCTTATCAAAAAGATGGGATTTAAGGAGCGCTCTGATTTCTATAGAAATGTGGCTGATGGGAAACTTGACATCAACACCATTATTGAGAAATATGTAGAGCTGCGCGACCATCAATCTGCTATGGCGCAGCAACGCCAGATTCAGTCTGCGGAAGAGTTCAATTATGATGGTACTGATTTCAAGTCTAAAGGGAATGATGACGATGTTCTGGTAATTGACCGCAATCTGAAGGGCATAGAATATAGTCTGGCAAGGTGCTGTAGTCCTATTTATGGTGATGATATTTTCGGTTTTGTCACCATTAATGGTGGTATAAAGATTCACCGCACAGACTGTCCTAATGCCCCTGAATTGAGGAGGCGTTTCGGTTATAGATTTGTAAAGGCGCGTTGGAGTGGCAAGGGCAACTCTCAATATAGCGTAACTTTACGTATTATCGGCAATGACGATATAGGTATCGTAAGCAATATTACTAATATTATATCAAAGGAAGAACGCATTGTCATGCGGAGTATCAATATAGACAGTCATGATGGGTTGTTCAGCGGCAATCTGGTCGTAATGATAGATGATACATCGCGCATGGCAAGCCTGATTAAGAAGTTGCAAACAGTAAAAGGCGTTAAGTCGGTGGCCCGACTTTAACGCCTTCGGCTTGATTTCTCATCCACAATTTGTATGCCTTTTTCCGTACACATACCGCGGATGAATACAAGAATGGTATTGTCGAAGATACTCTGAAAGGAGTATTTGTTGTACATGCCCGTTTCGATAATATATGTCATGGCGTTTTGTACAACTTCTGTAATAATGGCAAAGTTGGTTCCTTGCCTGAAGTACCCGTCTTCAATGCCCCATTGGAAAAAATCACTAATGGTCTTTTCGCGCTCCTTACGTCGTTTGGCGTGCATCTCCATTACTGTCTTATATTTGGGTATGTCTATGAAAAACTGTGGATTAATGTGGGAGAATGCGTCAACTTGTATGTAATACGATTCCATCAGGATTTCGACGGCATTGCGCTTTCCTCCTTGGGCATAGTTAAGCAGGTAGGCGTCGATGTGTTCTTCGGTCTCTAATAGACCTTCGTATAACAATTGCTCTTTATCCTGGTAGATTTCATATAGCGTGCGCTTTGAAATACCAAGTATCTTGGCAATGTCATCCATCTTGATTTTCTTGATACCATGCAGGAGAAACTGCTCCATTGCGGTCTTGAGAATCTTGCCTTTAAGTTCCTTTCTGTAAATCGTTTCGTTTGCCATGATGACATTATATTTTTTCTAAATGCAAAAGTATAAAAAAGATAAAAACTTGTCCTTGTTTGTGGGTTTTTTGTTAACTTTGTCACATTATTATTTCAGATGGTAACATAAATAAACTCTAAGATAAAGATGGTAAAGATTACGAAAGAGGCCGCTTTGGAGTATCACCAAAATGGCAGACCTGGAAAGATTGAGGTTAAACCAACCAAACCATTTCATACTCAAACTGATTTGAGCTTGGCTTATTCGCCAGGTGTAGCATTCCCGTGTTTGGAAATCCAGAACAATCCGGACGATGCATACAAATATACCGACAAAGGTAATTTGGTGGCTGTTATCTCTAATGGTACGGCAGTTCTTGGATTAGGAGATATCGGCGCCCTTAGTGGAAAGCCAGTTATGGAAGGTAAGGGATTGCTATTCAAAATCTACGGAGGTATTGATGTCTTTGATATCGAAGTTGACGAGAAAGACCCGGAAAAGTTCTGTGAGGCAGTTGAGCGCATAGCCCCTTCATTTGGTGGTATTAATCTTGAGGACATCAAGGCTCCCGAGTGTTTCTATATAGAAGAGCGTTTGAAGAAAAACCTTGATATCCCAGTAATGCATGACGACCAGCATGGTACTGCAATTATCAGCGCTGCGGGACTGAAAAATGCCTTGGAGGTTGCTGGCAAGGATATTGCCAAGGTAAAAATCGTTGTCAATGGTGCGGGAGCAGCAGCAATCAGCTGTACAAAACTATATGTTGCACTTGGCGCACGCCGTGAGAATATAGTAATGCTTGATTCAAAGGGCGTGATTACTACCGATAGAGAAAAACTGACTCCGCAGAAAGCATTGTTTGCAACCGAGCGCAGAGATGTGCATACTCTGGAAGAAGCTATAAAGGGTGCCGATGTCTTCGTGGGACTGTCCAAGGGCAATGTGCTTACTCAGGACATGATACGTTCGATGGCGAAAAGTCCTATTGTTTTTGCTCTGGCAAATCCTGTGCCTGAAATCAGCTACGAAGATGCCATGGCAAGTCGTCCAGATGTGTTGATGTCAACAGGTAGAAGTGATTATCCTAATCAGATAAACAATGTAATAGGTTTCCCATATATATTCAGAGGTGCGCTTGATGTGCATGCGCGCGCCATAAATGAAGAAATGAAAATGGCTGCTGTACACGCAATAGCTGATTTGGCCAAGCAGCCTGTTCCTGATGTCGTCAACGAGGTATATCACGTAAACGAATTGGAATTCGGTCCTGATTACTTCATACCGAAGCCCGTTGACCCCAGATTGATTACGGATGTTAGTGCCGCTGTAGCTAAAGCCGCTATAGAAAGTGGTGTGGCCCGTCTGGAGATAAAGGATTGGGATGCATATAAGGATCATTTGCGGCAGATGTTAGGTCAGGAGACCAAGCTCACTCGTAATCTGCATGCCACTGCAGCTTTGCATCCTCAACGTGTGGTATTTGCGGAAGGTGGACACCCAACGATGATGAAGGCGGCAGTGCAGGCCCGTCAAGAAGGAATCTGCCAGCCAATCTTGCTTGGTAACCCTGACCGCCTGAATCGCCTGGCCAATCGCTTGAAGCTCGACCTTGCAAATATAGAGATTGTCGATATGCGCGCCGATAAAGAACAGGGTCGCAGAGCTACTTATGCCAAGCATTTGGCAGAGAAACGTGCACGTCAAGGATATACTTTTGAAGAGGCATACGACAAGATGTATGAGCGCAATTACTTTGGAATGTCTATGGTGGAGCAGGGGGATGCCGATGCATTTATAACCGGACTTTACACCAAGTATTCCAATACTATCAAGGTGGCGAAAGAGGTTATTGGAATACGTCCCGAGTACAACACATTTGCCACTATGCATATTCTGAATACTAAGAAAGGTACGTATTTTATAGCTGATACGCTGATAAATAGGCATCCGGACCAGAATGTGCTTTATGATATTGCCAAGTTGAGCGCTAATGCTGTTAAGTTCTTTAATGTAGAACCCGTCATTGCCATGATCAGTTACTCTAATTTTGGAACGGATGACGCAGGTAGTCCTCAGAAAGTTCATGCTGCAGTGGAGCAACTCCAGAAAGATTTCCCCAACTTGAAAGTGGATGGAGAAATGCAAGTGAATTTTGCTCTGAATAAGGAATTAAGAGACGACAAATATCCATTTACCCGTCTGAAAGGAAAGGATGTCAATACGCTTGTCTTCCCAAATATGAGCAGCGCTAATGGTAGTTACAAACTACTTCAGGCCCTTGATCCTGATGCGGAAATTATTGGTCCGATTCAGATGGGATTGAACAAGCCGATTCACTTTACAGATTTTGAGAGTTCGGTGCGAGACATAGTGAATGTTACTGCGGTGGCAGTGATTGACGCGTATGTTCAAAAAATTATAAACAAAAACAAATAAGCAATTATCTTAGAATAAACGGCCATCTGCATTAACTTCAGATGGCCGTTTATGTAATAATTATCAGTTGTCTTTCTCGTGTTGGGCAAGGAATGCCTCTGCACGTTCGAGGTCTTCGGGTGTGTCTATGCCGACAGTCTCAATAGAGGTTGTTCCAACCTTAATCTTATATCCGTTTTGAAGCCATCTTAATTGTTCCAGACTCTCTGCGATTTCCAATGATGATTGTGGAAGTTTGGTTATTTGCGAAAGTACCTCTTTTCTATATGCATAGATGCCCAGGTGTTTTAAGAAGGGATAGCGGTTAATCCATTCCTGTTTCTTGGCTCCACGGACGAAGGGTATAATGCTTCGTGAGAAATACATGGCATAACCACTATTGCTTACTACGATTTTGGGAGAATTAGGGTTCTCGACGGCTTCTATTGTTGTAAATGGTTTGCCAAGGGTGGCTATTTGTGTATCTTCATCGTCAAAGCATTTGCATAGAGTCTCAATTTGACTTTGCTGGATGAATGGTTCGTCACCCTGGATGTTAACAACGACATCGGCATCAATATTGATTTTGGTGAGAGCTTCTTGTATGCGGTCGGTGCCACTCTTATGGTCACTCCGTGTCATAATGGCATTTCCACCAAATTTAACTACCGTTTCAAAAATGCGCTGGTCGTCTGTTGCCACGTATGCATGGGGCAATACAGATGTAACCTGTTCGTAAACTCTTTGAATAACTGGTTTTCCACCGAGAATTGCCAATGGTTTGCCCGGAAAACGGGTAGAGGCGTATCGGGCGGGAATGATTGCAATAAACTTTGTCATAATTTGGTTTTTTATAGATGCAAAGGTAGTGATTTTTAAGAATATATTTTGCCGTATCGTCGTTTTTTGCTAATTTTGGCAATAAATTCTATTAATTTATGACTAAGAAAGCAATTGTTATATATATACTTCTATTATTTCCTTTATTCCTTTCTGCGCAGAAAGTTTATTTAGGTTCGTGTACAACTTCTGATGGAGGTCAATATAAAGGAGAAATGGTGGGTGGGAAGCCCAATGGTAAAGGTTCTGCAGTATATACAAACGGAGACACTTATGAAGGGGAATATGTAAAAGGAAAGCGCAATGGTTATGGCGTATACTCTTTCTCCGATGGTGAGAGATATGAAGGTTCGTGGTTTCAAAATCAGCAACACGGACGCGGAACTTATTATTTCCTTACCAACAATAAGTATGTCGGGCTTTGGTTTTGCGATGAACAGCAAGGCCATGGAGTTATGTATTATTATAATGGTGACAAATATGAAGGCAATTGGCAGAAGGATAAGCGCCATGGCAAGGGAAAATATACTTTTGCAAGTGGTGCATATTATAATGGCAATTGGGATAATGATAAAAAATCGGGTAAGGGATTCTTTGATTGGGGAAATGGCACCACGTATGATGGTATGTGGCTTGACAATCAGAGATCTGGAAAGGGAACTTTCAGATATGCCGATGGGGATGTATATATAGGAGAATGGAAAGACGATATACAGGACGGCTTGGGTATCTACAAATTCCAGAATGGTGATTACTATGAAGGAAAATATGTTCAAGGAGAACGAACAGGGGAAGGAATATTCAAGTACTCTAATGGTGACAAGTATGTTGGAAACTTTCAGAATGGAGAGAAAAATGGATATGGTTCATTCTATTGGTCCAATGGAGACACCTATACTGGATATTGGAGCAATGACCGTCAGCATGGCAAGGGTAAGCTGGTCAAGAAAAATGGCGATGTATTTGAGGCCAATTTCAAAGAAGGTTTGTTTGATGGGGAAGTGATAATCCATTTCGCAAATGGTTCGCGCTTTAAAGGAATGTACAAGAAAGGACTTCGTAATGGTCCTGCAATTGAAGAAGACAAAGATGGAAAACGCTTTGAGGGCGTTTATGCAGATGGTCTGCGGAATGGCCGTTTTTTGGAAAAAGACCGCAACGGAAAAATTGTCGCTCAAGGCAAATATGAACATGGACGAAGAATAGTAGATTAATTTAATAAACGAAATTATGATAATTGATAATTTGACTAATCTTACAAAGTATGTTGCTCTCAACCGTTCTTTTCAAACAGTCATTGATTATCTTAAAGCCAATGATTTGAAATCAATGGAGCCTGGTCATTATCCAATTGATGGTGACAATATATTTGTGAACATCCAAGAGGGTTTTGGAAAAACAAAAGATGAGGCCAAGGTAGAGTGTCATCATGAAATGATAGACATACAGATTCCTTTGACCGAAGTGGAGACATACGGATACATAGATATTACCCACAGAGATGTTAAAGGTTTTGATGCCGTTAATGATATAGGCTTTTTCCCAGACTTGACGCCTTTGTGTTATCCTGTGTGTCAAGTTGGTATGTTTGCCATCTTTTTCCCTCAAGATGGTCATGCACCTATGATAGGTGATACCGCCCGAAAGATAAAGAAAGCAATTTTTAAAGTAAAAATCTAAAGTTATGGTGACTTCAAGTAAAACTTGTAGAAAAGGCTTGAAAGTTGACTCTCCAGCAAAGCAGGCCAAGAGTCAGCGAGTTAAACATTTAGGAATTGTCAATCGCGATGGCTATCTTGCTCCTTTTGAGGATGCTATTCGTGGCAGGCATGAACATGCTCAGTGGAAATATTCTCAATATACAGATAATGGCAAGTCCACATTATCAGACTTTGCTAATGGACATGAATATTACGGATTGCATAAACTTGAAAAAGGCTGGGTGTTCCGCGAATGGGCTCCCAATGCTACTGACATTTATCTGATAGGTGACTTTAATAAATGGAAGGAAAGTCCCAAGTATAGATGCAAGCGCATCAAAGGTACCGGCAATTGGGAGTTGAAATTGTCGGAAAACAGCATAAATCATGGCGACCTCTATAAGATGCATGTCTATTGGGAAGGTGGCGAGGGAGAGCGTATCCCGGCATGGACTCGTCGTGTCGTTCAGGATGAAGAAACGAAGATATTCTCCGCCCAAGTCTGGAATCCGGAACAACCTTACAAATGGAAAAAGAAATCGTTTGTACCTAAAACCAATCCTCTCTTCATTTACGAGTGTCATATCGGCATGTCCCAGGATGCAGAGAAGGTTGGAACCTATGATGAGTTTAGACTCAATGTTCTGCCTCGTATAATCAAGGATGGCTATAATTGCATTCAGATTATGGCGATACAGGAACATCCTTATTATGGAAGTTTCGGTTATCATGTCAGTTCGTTCTTTGCTTCATCGTCACGTTTCGGTACTCCGGAGCAACTGAAGCAGCTCATTGACGAGGCCCATCAGCACGGAGTGGCTGTAATCATGGATATTGTTCATTCCCATGCTGTCAAGAATGAGGTAGAAGGTCTTGGAAATCTTGCAGGTGACCCCAATCAGTACTTCTATCCGGGAGAGCGTCACGAGCATCCCGCTTGGGACAGCTTATGCTTTGATTATGGCAAAGACGAGGTCGTTCATTTCCTGCTTTCCAATTGTAAGTATTGGTTGACGGAATTCCATTTTGATGGCTTCCGTTTTGACGGAGTAACGTCCATGTTGTATTATAGTCATGGATTGGGTGAGGCATTCACCAATTATGGAGATTATTTCAATGGGCATCAGGATGACAATGCAATTTGTTATCTTACGTTGGCTAACATTCTTATTCATGAGGTAAACAAGCATGCGATTACTATTGCTGAAGAAGTAAGTGGCATGCCTGGCTTAGCGGCTAAATTCGCTGACGGAGGTTATGGCTTTGACTATCGCATGGCAATGAATATCCCTGATTATTGGATTAAGACCATCAAGGAGTTACGCGATGAGGACTGGAAACCAAGCTCTATTCTTTGGGAGGTTACCAATCGCAGGTCTGATGAGAAGACGATATCCTATTGTGAATCCCATGACCAGGCGCTTGTCGGAGACAAGACCATAATATTCCGTCTTGTTGATGCCGATATGTATTGGCATTTTAAGAAAGGTGATGAGAATATGTGCGCCCAACGTGGTATCGCTCTTCATAAGATGATTCGCTTGGTTACGGCCTCTACCATTAATGGAGGGTACCTGAATTTCATGGGAAATGAGTTTGGACATCCTGAATGGATTGATTTCCCGCGTGAAGGTAACGGATGGAGCCATAAGTATGCTCGCCGACAGTGGAACCTTGTAGACAATAAGGAATTGGATTATCACTATCTTGGCGACTTTGACCATGATATGCTTAGTGTATTGAAGTCAGAAAAGAACATCAACAAGACAGCAGTGCAAGAAATATGGCATAATGATGGTGACCAGATTCTCGCATATATGCGTGGGGATCTGGTATTTGTATTCAATTTCTCTCCATCCCGCTCATATTCTGATTATGGCTTCCTCGTGCCCGAGGGAGCGTATGAAGTGATGCTAAACACTGATTCTAAATTGTATGGAGGAAATGGATTGGCTGATGATACCATTACCCATTTCACCAACTCCGACAAGTTGTATGCTAAAGACCATAAGGGGTGGTTGATGCTTTATATTCCAGCCCGCTCTGCGGTCGTATTAAGACGAAAAGAGTAATACCTTCCTATAAAAAGAATGGCACTGTGGATTTCCACAATGCCATTCTTTTTTTATTTCATGACTGAGATTAAGCCCAGTCGTGTATTGGCTTAGTTGTTGCGGCGAACTTCTTCAAGTGCCTTAACCCAGTTTGTGTCCAAGGAGAATTGGGTAATGAAGTTATCGTTGTCAACATAGGCATAAATAATGTCTTTGTCCATGTCGTTGAACAATGCGTTTTCGATAGTGACTTTTTTAAATCTGCTCATAATGATGTCTCGTTGATTCTTTTTCTTTTCCATTGACAGTCTCTTTATGTACAGATTGACAAAGTCTATCATTGCGCTCGTCTGGTTGCCTAATTCGTAGGCTGTTACATGGTTGTCGCCAGCCTTCACCATCATATAATATATGGCATCATACTTGAATGTTGCGATTTTCCTTTCGTCAAGCGTCTTCTTGGGATCCGACTTGATGACTTCTTGATTTTGCATGATACGCTTAACCTCTTTGTAGATTTCCTGAGCGCTTGTGTTTGTTGCCATTGTCAATAGCAACAACATTGATACTAAAAATGTTCTCATATTTTCTTCTGCTGTTTACTTCAACTTTGATATATTGTTTATTCTGTCTTGGTTTCTTGTCGCGAAATCTTTCCAACTCCCGTATTTATGCTCGCTTTGTGGCGCATTCTGTTGCAAAAAATGACAATAAGCGACACCTAATGCGTCAGTTGCATCCATAAACTTGGGCATTTCCTTCTCGTCCATTTTGAGAAGTCGTTGTAGCATTCCTGCCACCTGCTCTTTGCTTGCCTGACCTTGTCCGGTTATGGCCATCTTTATTTTAAGAGGAGCATATTCATGGATAGGGATTTCGCGCCTTATAGCTGCGGCAATTGCCACTCCTTGAGCTCTTCCCAATTTCAGCATAGATTGGACATTTTTCCCAAAGAACGGAGCTTCTATAGCCATCTCGTCGGGCAGATATTCGTCGATAATTCCCGTAATCCTTTCAAAAATCTTGCCTAATCTTATGTAAGGGTCGTGCATCTTTCGTAAATCTATTACTCCTAAAGCCATAAGTTGGGCTTTATTGCCGACGGCTTTCAAGACGCCATAACCCATTACATTTGTGCCAGGGTCTATACCAAGAATGATGCGTTCATTATCTGTCATCTATCAAGATACGGGTTGCTGGCCAATTCATTGTCTATAGTAGTCGTTTCGCCATGACCAGGATATATTTTCGTAGTATCTGGAAGCTGGCAAATCATTCGAAGGCTTTGTATTATCTGGAACATTGAGCCTCCTATAAAATCCGTGCGACCAATGGCATGTCTAAACAATGTGTCGCCAGAGAAAGCAACGTTTTCTTCTTTGCAATAGAAGAACACACTACCAGGAGAATGGCCGGGCGTTTCAATAATTGTAAACTCATGTGTTCCAAATCTGATGACATGATTCTCGTCAAAATACACGGGATTGGGCATCTGGTAGTCAAGGGTCACATTGACCAAACCTTCCGCTTGCTTGTCGAGCATTTCCATCAGTTGTTCGTCTTCCTTGTGCACTTCTGGCATTAAACCGTATTGCTCATAAATAGTATTATTACCGAAATTATGATCAATATGGCCATGTGTGGCAATGAGGTGCACCGGTTTGAGCTGCTGCTCTTTGATATAGTCTATTATGCTTTGGCGTTCATGTTGTGAGTATGCTCCGCAATCACAAATAACACACTCCTTTGTGTCATCGCTTATCACATAGCAGTTCTCTTGCAACATGTTGCATGTAAATCGTTTTATTGTCAGCATGGAATGTATAATATGTTTTTTTCTTTGAACCATTCTTCTTCAAACCAATTACTGATGGGGGCAATTTCAGCAATATTGGAGTAGGGCTTTATCTCTGCTTGCAAGTCACCTCCTTTGAGGCAGATAATACCATTGGGGAGGGCATTGCTTTGTTTCTTGGAAATATTTTTGGCCACAATCTTGGCGAGGTCGGGTAGAGGCATGACCGCTCTGCTCACGACAAAGTCGAATTTTCCTTTTTCTTCCTCGCCGCGGAGATGGACTGCGTTGACGTTCTTCAGCCCTATTGCTTTGGCTACTTCTGTTGCCACCATGATTTTCTTTCCTGTTCCATCGATGAGCTTGAACTTACATTCGGGAAATAGTATAGCAAGAGGAATACCTGGAAAGCCGCCACCAGTACCAAAGTCAAGAAGGGTAGTACCGGGCTTGAAATGAATAAACTTTCCAATTGCGAGAGAGTGAAGAACGTGGTGTTCGTAGAGATTGTCAATATCTTTGCGTGATATTACATTTATCTTTGCATTCCAATCTCTGTATAAATCCTTGAGTTTGGCAAACTGTTGAATTTGTTCCTCACTCAGTTTGTTGAAATATTTGGTTATAATCTGCATATAGTCTGATGACAATTAAACGGCTAATTATCAATTTCTTTTTGTTCCTTGCAAAGTTACGATAAAAATGTCGTAACTTTGCATAATAATAGTAATTATTTAGTGAATAATGATTAAAGCAGCGCTTTTTGACTTGGATGGTGTCGTATTTGATACCGAGCCACAATATACGCTCTTTTGGGGAGAGATTGGCAGGCAGTATCATTCTGATATACCTGATTTTGCAAAGAGAATCAAGGGACAAACCTTGGCTCAGATATTTTCGGCGTATTTTTCTCAACTTCAGTCTGAACAATCGCAGATTGTAAGTCGTCTTAATGAATTTGAGCGGAATATGCATTTTGATTATGTTCCCGGATTTCAGCAATTTGTTTTGGCATTGAAAGAGAAAAATATCAAAACGGCAATTGTCACAAGCAGCAATAATGAAAAGATGAGAAGTATCTACGCGGCTCATCCTGAGTTTCGGGATTATTTTGACGCCATTCTTACTTCTGAAGACTTCTCTCATAGCAAGCCCCACCCCGAATGTTACCTTAAAGGTGCTGAAGTCTTGGGCGTACTTCCTGACGAATGTATTGGCTTCGAAGATAGTTTTAATGGTCTGAAGGCGGCGCGTGCTGCCAATTTGTATGTTGTAGGACTGGCTACCACAAATAGTGCTTCAGCCATATCAGATTATTGTGATTTAGTAATCAATGATTTCTCAAATTGGACACACAGAATACCTCCATTCATCTGAGCCATTGGCATAAAGAATTCTGGTTTTTGGCTATAGCCAATTCTTTACTTTCAATAGGCGTATATATGCTGATTCCTGAAATGTTGGCATATATGCGAATCAATGGTTTCTCTTATCAGGCACAGGCTCTTGTAATGGGGGCGTATGTGCTGGGTCTATATGCTTTGGGGCCATTTGTAAGTTATTTGGTAGAGCGCTATCGTCGCAAAAGGGTGTGTCAATATGCGATTTTGCTGTTAATTGGCGATATCCTAATGATGTTGTATATGCGCACGTCTCCAATGGCTGCTCGATTGGAGCTTGTAGTGGCCTTACGATTTATATTAGGTGCCGTTTACGGGTTGGCACAGATGGTCTTGCTTTCTACTCTGGTCGTTGATTCTGTTCAGTCTTATTTCCGTACAGAGGCTAATTATCATATCAACTGGTTCGGTCGGCTTGCTGTTGCTTTGGGCCCGCTGATCTCTCTTGTGGTGGTTTCTCATGTAAGTCTTGAGCGCGCGTTTCTTTTATCTGTGCTGTTGTCAGTATTGGCCCTCTTGCTTATTTCGGTTATACGCTTTCCTTTCAAGACCCCTCCAGATAATATAGAAAGATGTAGCTTGGACCGTTTTCTCTTGCCAGGCGGAGTTATGCTCTTTGTGTGTTTGGCACTGATTATGGTAGTTGTTGGTATGCTTTACACCTTGCGGTTGCCTGCTGCTTTTTTTGCTTGGATGTTGTTGGGATTGTTTGTGGCAGTCCTTGTAGAGAGGATTGCGTTTGTCAATGCCGAGTTAAAGAGTCAAGCGGTAACAGCTCTTCTTGCCATGATTATAGCATTGTTTTTACTCATTGAGCGCTCTGGTTGTCATGAGGTCATATCTATTTCAGCCACATTGCTTGGGTTGGGAGTAGGGGTGATAGGTACGCGTTTTCTCTTGTTCTTTATCAAACTTAGTACTCATTGCCAACGTGGCACTTCTCAGAGTAGTTACTTTCTGGCTTGGGAGACGGGAATTGGACTTGGTGTAGTCAGTGGCTTGGCGGTATGTCACGGAGAGATGTATCTCACCTTATGGATTGCGCTTGCCATTAGTATTATGGTATGTATGCTATATGTATTCTATTTGCATCGTTGGTTTATGAAACACAAGAATAGGTAATAAGCAAAAAACTCATTCAAGACCTGCTTGAATGAGTTTTTTGCTTATCGTATAGGACTGTTTGTTACTCTTCTTTCATATCTCCTTCTATATATAGACGGACCATTTCTACTTTTCCGTTAGTCCTAATGGTAATCGATTTCTTGAAATGTCCAGGGAATTTGCCTTTGCCGTTATAGGTAACTTTTACGGTTCCCTTTTCGCCGGGCATGATAGGCTCTTTTGTATATGAGGGGATGGTGCATCCGCAACTGGCTATGGCCTGGTTGATGATGAGAGGGGCTTTGCCGATATTAGTGAATGCAAAAACGGCAGTCTGGACTGGTGTCTTTTCGCTGAACGTGCCGAAGTTATGTACGGTCTTGTCAAACTTTATTTCTGGCTGTTCCTGCTGCGCGTAGGCGACAAGGCTTGCCAGCATCATTAACAATAAAAATATCTTTTTCATATCAATCATTATTTAATATTGTGCAAAGTTAGGGATAAATTATGAATATAGGCAGTTTTCGGCGGTTATTTATAATTTATTAATTAACTTAGTGTTTGTTTGCTATAAACGAAAAGAGTCTTAAGTAAGAACTTAAGACTCTTCTGCGGTGTGTACGGGACTCGAACCCGTGACCCCATGCGTGACAGGCATGTATTCTAACCAACTGAACTAACACACCTTGTTGGTTTTTGCATCTAAAGAACTTGCGGTGCGTACGGGACTCGAACCCGTGACCCCATGCGTGACAGGCATGTATTCTAACCAACTGAACTAACGCACCAGTTACCTGTTCCTTATTTGCGAGTGCAAAGGTAGTAATATTTTTCTAATCCACCAAATACTTGCGCATATTTTTATAAAAATAATTGCATGGCATATGCGTCTGCAAAACCGTTTGAAGTGCGGAACCAATCTTTAAGTATTGTCCCTTTGACAAAGCCGACATATTCATGCAAAGACACAGAACGTTCATTGTCAGTATTTATGAGTGCATAAAGTTGGCGAAGGTGTAGCACACTGCCAGCATAGCTGATTAGCTGTAGCAAGGCTGACAGGGCATACTTGTTCCTTCTGTATTTTTTTGCAATGACGATTCCTGTCTCGGCTCTTGAGTGATGTGGGTCAAAATTGGTTAGGTCTATCATGCCCACAACCTCGCCTTCTTCGTTTTCGATAGCCCACCTTACTTGGCCGTCTTTATATATGTCGCATGTACTGTTGGCAATAAAGTCATGCAGGACATATCGTGAATACGGGGTCGTATAGTCGCTCACATCCCATAACTCGGGATCATTTTCTATACTATAGAAGAACTCCAAGTCTTCTGGCTCTAAAGCTCTTAGCTTGACTGTTGGCAGGCTATTTGTCATTGAATACATTTTTTTCGGTGATAATCGTATGCGACAATGGGTTGAAAAAGCCCATCTTCACTCTTGGGTGGGCAGACGATGTCGCACTCTTGAATATCTGCTGAAGGGCAAAGGCAGACACATCATATATAATATATGTAAGGGCTGTCTCGTTGAGTTCGTCATACTCTATGTCATCTAAATCTGTAATGTAGTTTGCGTCTAAGCCGTTTGCAGATGCGATTTTATTACACAGTTCTCTATTCTCCATGGGTACGACGCAAATGTAGCTTATGGGGGCTGCCACTTTGAGCTTCTCGTTTTTGAAGGTTGAATAGAATTTGCTCATTTTGACACTAATCAGAGTAGATAGTGCCTTCGAGTAAATTGCCATTTGTATGGGAAGAGAGAAAAGAAAACTCAGGTGGGAATAATGCTTGTTGAAGAATATAAGCATTGCCTCATAAAACACGTGCACATAGCGAAACGATGTTTTTTGCGTGCTTTCTCCTTTGTAGTGGAGTATTTCTGACGGGTAATACCATACATCCCATCCTTTGTTATGTATGCGATACGACAAGTCTATGTCTTCTCCATACATGAAGAAGTCTTCATCGAGCAGGCCTACCTCTTCCAGCGTAGATTTGCGCAGCAGGCAAAACGCACCGCTTACAATCTCTATTTTGGAAGCCTCGTTCCATGGGAGGTAGCTCATATAATAGTGGGCAAATGTCCGGTTGGCTGGAAAGCGTTCGCACAATCCGCACATCTTGTAGAAGGCAGTGGCAGGCGAGGGTATGCCTCTACGCGATTCTTTGGCCACGCTGCCGTCTGTGTTTAGCATCTTGACTCCTAAAGCACCAGCCCGATCATGACTGTCCATAAACGCGATAGTCTGGCGAATGGTGTCTTCGCCTACCATTGTGTCCGGATTCAGCAGGAGCACGTACTTGCTTTGGGAACGCCTTATGGCTATGTTGTTGGCGCGTGAGAACCCCAGGTTCTCTTGGTTTTGGATGAAAACAACGTCATCAAAACGCGGCCTGAGGTGATCAATGCAGCCGTCATTCGAACAATTGTCGACAACACATATTTCGGCGTCTATTCCCGTTAGCGCTTTGCGCAACGAGTATAGGCACTGCTCCACATAAAACTTTACGTTGTAGTTAACTATTATGACCGTCAGTTTCATTGTAACAGCGCGACAATGATGGATATACGAAGAATAGGCTCAGGAACAGGATGATGGCAAGATACCCAAAGCCGGCACCGACAAAAAGGTAGTAGCATACCAGATTGATTACCATGGGCACGTTGAGCAGGCATAGTCGTACAATTCCCCAACGCTCGAAATGAAGCAAGGTGTCAGAAGCCAGTTTGTTGGCGATGGCTTTGAACTTGAAGAGTTTCAAGGCTACGGGAATCGCAATAATCGTGAGAATCTCCATCATTGACATGATGACAAACTCCACTTGCTTGTCATTGGCCAGGATGCCATTGGGTATGATGTCCAACTCGCCTGATACAATTATGATTGCCGAAAGTACGATTGGAATCCAAAATATGAGTTGTAATTTCTTCTGAATAGTTTCCATTTTTATTTGCTGAAAGGAATACGATTGAGGATAGAACGGCCCAGTGTCACTTCATCGGTATATTCCAATTCGTCACCGATAGAAATGCCTCGTGCGATGACGCTGATATTCACATTAGTATGTGCCAATTTTCTGGATATATAAAAGTTGGTTGTGTCGCCCTCCATTGTGGGGCTGAGTGCCAGGATGATTTCGCCTATATCGTCACGCTCCACGCGCTCTACGAGCGAAGCTATCTCTATGTCTCCAGGGCCGATGCCGTCCATCGGGGATATTATGCCACCTAAGACATGGTATAGTCCCCGATATTGCTGAGTGTTCTCTATCGCCATCACATCGCGGATGTTTTCCACTACACATATTGTCCTTGTGTCGCGATGTGCATCAGAGCATATCGGACAGATGTCAGTATCGCTGATGTTGTGACACACCTTGCAATACTTTACATTATGACGCAAAGTGCCAATGGCGTTGGTGAAACCGTCAACGCTTTCTTCGCTCTGCCGTAAGAGGTGCAGTACAAGTCTTAGTGCTGTCTTGCGCCCGATACCTGGTAGTTTGGAGAACTCGGAGACGGCTTTTTCCAATAGGGTCGATGGATATTGCTGTTCCACCGCGATTAATCGTCAAACAGGTAAACGCCGATACCCACCTTAAGTCCGATTGTGGAGTGGTCGCTGTCCTTGAATGAATGTTTGTAATACACTGAAGGCTCGATGGTTACCGAGCGGTTGATGAAGAAGGCATAACCAACTTCAGCACTGGGCATAATGTCGTTGTAGTTATGATTGCTGTGCACAAAATTGCAATTTGCGCCGAGGAAGAGACCGTTCTGGATGATGTAATAACGGAATCCCACGCCTATTGCTGCCTGGTCAGCTATCTTGTCTTTGCCATAGTGGTCATAGCCTACCTCGCCCAAGAGCATCCAATTGTCTGCAAACAGGTAACCTGCCTTGGCCTGTACGCCGAGGTTCAATCCGTTCTCGCTGTTGTATGATAGGTTGAGTCCGCTAAGCGAAGCGCCTATATATCCTTTACCTTGTTGAAACTGTGCGCTGGCTGTCAGTGCGACAACAAGCATCGTTAATGATAATACTATTTTCTTCATAATGCAAATGTTATCTTTTTGTTGTTTGTTTCTTATACCATATTATATATATAATCGTCAATGCAGCGGAAAGCAGTCCTCCTAATGTGTAGCTTAAGCCAGTTGGGAGATGCAGGGCTTTGTCGCTGATGAGGATGTAAGTCGTACATACCATTGTCATGAATGCCGCTGGCACAAATGTGAACCAGTGACACTTATGCTGCTTGGCCAGATATACCGTGATAGTCCATAAGGCAAAGACTGCCAGAGTCTGATTTGACCATCCGAACCATTGCCAGATGGTGTTGAAACCGTCTTTGTTTTCTATCTGCCATACGAGCAAGCCCAGTCCGACGGCAAATAATGGCAAAGCAATCATAAACCGCTTGCTCAATTGCTTCTGGCTGGCATTCATTGCCTCTGCTATGATGAGTCTGGCTGATCTAAAAGCGGTGTCTCCACTGGTAATTGGAGCGGCGACCACTCCCAGCAGGGCCAGCAGTCCTCCTATTACTCCCAACCAGCCCGTACAGACATTGTTGACAACGTCGGGAGCGGTGAAGTATTGTATCAGTGATTTGCCGTCAGCATCGTTTGCCTGTGCCAGGAAATCACTGATTGTCTGCGGGTCAACCACTTCGCGCCAGCCGCCATAGTAGAAGAAGTATGAAGATACTGCTGCCCAAATCAAGGCCACGATGCCTTCGGTTATCATCGCACCGTAAAATATGGGGCGTGCCAAACGCTCAGATGTGATGCAGCGCGCCATGAGCGGACTTTGTGTGGCGTGGAAGCCGCTTATAGCTCCACAGGCAATAGTTAGAAATAGGCAAGGAAACAAGGGGTTGTTGCTGAAGAATGTATCTGTGCCTAACAGAGAGGCAGGGGTGTTCCTGTTAGAGGCTTCCAAGTTGCTCCATATCTCGGGTAAAGCCGGCATCTTGACAAACAGCATGACCATAAGCGCAAATGCCATGAATATGAGGGAAATGGCAAATAATGGATAAATCTTTCCTATTACCTTGTCAATGGGAAGGATTGTCGCCAGGATGTAGTAACCGAAGATGATGATGACCCACCATGTGGTGGTGAGGCAGTAATTCTTCAGAAGTAGAGCCGGGCTATATACAAATACAACGCCGACCATGAGCAACAGGAAGACAGAGAAGACGAGCATTATCCTTCTGGCTGTTGTTCCCAGATAGGTGCCCACCAGTGCTGGCATGTTGGCACCGCCGTGGCGTATGCTTAACATTCCCACAAAGTAATCGTGCGTGGCGCCTGCAAAAATACAGCCAAATACTATCCAGAGGTAGGCGGCTGGACCATACCATGCACCCATAATGGCACCAAAGATAGGACCTGTTCCGGCGATGTTTAGAAATTGTATCATAAAAACCCGCCATGAAGGCATGGCGATATAGTCAATGCCGTCAGCGTGGCTGATGGCTGGGGTTGGGTTGTCGGTGGGACCGGCCACGCGCTCGACGATACGCCCATAAATACAATAGCCGAGTATGAGGGCTATCAAGGCCATTATAAAAGAAATCATCTTTCCGCTAATTTAGCTTATATTTGTTGCAAAGTTAATAGATTTTGTTCTAATCGCAAACTAAATACAAAAAAGTTAAGTATCTTTGCGGAAAAATTGAACAATGAAAGTTAGATTACTTCTTTTATATCTCCTGATATCCATATACTCGCCGTTATTAGCCCAGTTCAATCAGCCTTCGCCCAAGTATGAGGCGCGGGCAGTCTGGCTTACCACTATCGGAGGGATAGACTGGCCGCACTCTTATGCCCAGACTCCATCTTCGATAGACAGGCAGAAGCGGGAACTGGTTACCATCTTGGACAAGTTGCAGAAGGCGGGTATCAATCAGGTGTTGTTGCAGACGCGTATTCGTGCCACCACTATTTATCCTTCAGTCTACGAGCCTTGGGATGGTTGTCTGAGCGGCCGGCCTGGAAAGAGTCCCGGTTATGATGCTCTTGCCTTTGCAATAGATGAGTGTCATCGTCGCGGCATGGAACTGCATGCCTGGGTGGTGGCCATTCCTGTTGGCAAATGGAATGGAGCCGGTTGCCGCAATTTGCGCAAGCGAAATCTGAAGATGCTGAAGAGGATAGGGGATGAGGGTTTTCTCAATCCCGAGATGCCACAGACGGCCGGCTATATTGCAGATATCTGCGAGGAGATAGTCAGAAATTATGATGTTGATGGAATCCATCTCGATTATATCCGCTATCCTGAGAATTGGAATATCAAAGTCACGCCTACTCAGGGTCGCAGTTTCATTACTCGTATCGTCAAGGCGATACATGACCGTATAAAGCCCATTAAACCTTATGTCAAACTGAGCAGTGCGCCTATTGGCAAGCATGATGACCTGACCCGGTATCAGAGTTATGGATGGAATGCCTATAGGCGCGTGTGCCAGGATGCACAAGGATGGCTGCGGGATGGGTTGATGGACCAGCTGTTTCCGATGATGTACTTTCAGGGACGCCAGTTCTTTCCATTTGCCATCGATTGGAGCGAAAACAGTTATGGGCGCATCGTCACTCCTGGCTTGGGCATCTATTTTCTGTCACCCAAGGAGAAGGATTGGCCACTGGAGATTATCTCGCGCGAGATGCATGTGCTGCGCCAGTATGGTTTGGGGCACGCCTTCTTCAGGAGCAAGTTCTTTACAGACAATACCAAGGGCATTTACGATTTTACATTAAAGCATAATGCCTCACCGGCTCTTGTGCCGCCAATGACATGGGCCAACAGCACTGCGCCCGCAGCCCCTACATGTCTGGCTCTTGACCGCAATCATGTCCTGACCTGGCAGAAGACGTTAACAGGTGGGGATATATATTATAATGTGTATTCGTCTCCCTCCCATCCTGTAGATATCACAGACGGACGCAATCTTATAGCTGCCCGTGTTAGCGGCAATGCGGTAAGGGTGGGCAACTCGGACCGGTTGTATTATGCTGTGACGGCTATGAATCGATATGGTGTAGAGAGTGGCGCTCTGCAAATGGAGCCTCGGCGCGATTTGTCCTTTACCAATCCTTCTGCGGCACTCAGTTGTGATGGATGCAAATTGATTCTGCCACATTCACAGGAACTATGGGAGCACAATGTGGTGTTGCTGGTGACCGATGTTCAGGGCAATCCTGTCCTGGCAAGCGCCTGGAAGGGGCAGACTCTGGATGTGAGCAAGATTGCTCCTGGCGTGTACCACCTCTATGTCTTGACAAGTAGGGGCGTCAGACATCGCTGTGGCTATTTTGTAATCCGCCGATAGTGCGACGAATGGCGCGGTTAACGTTGTTTAACTGTTTGCCGTGCAAGATTTCCCTAAAGTCGCATTTACAAAGCGAAAAAGCTATATTTATAATTATCAACATAACAAGAAAATGAAAAGAAACAGAAAGACAGCCGCCGTCTTGGCGGGTTTTATCATGATGGCCTTGATGATGGTATCATGCAATGAAAGCAACTCGTACCGTGAACTTACAAAGCAGGAAATCCAAAGTGCTTTCTTGACCGTGAGAGGATATCATACAGGCAAGATGGTATATCTGAAGAATATCGGAAACTATCAGACCAAAACCGATACTTTAGATATCAGCTGGACGATTGATACCGACAGCACGCTGACCATACATAACTTTGCCGTGGAGCCATTTGCCGAGTTTATTACCGACAACGAACTCAAGGAAGCCCTGTTGCAGCAGCCTTTCCAGGAGGTGAAGTGCAAGATCCATTTCGTTGGCTTGTCACCAGTCCTTTTCTATGTTGGTGTTGATGCGCCTGCATACAATATCACTTATGGCGGCCAAAGCCACAAGGTTCAGCTGGCGTTTTATGGTAATGCCAATTCGTGCGGAGTATATGATGTACCAACCCAAAGGATGGAGATACACCTCGTCGGTGGTGGTATCTACGAGGATGGAACCTATAAGGAAAAATATCTTTCTACTACCAACATTCCGATGCTGTTGTTTACGCCTAATAAGTAGCAGCACGTTTGTCGCTGTGTAGATGACAGCGGCGGTAGAAGATAGGGGAGGGCCGTAACATTCCAGTGTGAGTGTTACGGCCTTTCTGATGTATAGAGGCGATGTCGCAATCAAGAGTGGCGGCAAGGCAAAACCAGTTGCGATGGCGCTGGCGATAGTTTCAAAGTCTGAAATAAATTATTCAAAACATGAATTGAGAATATCAAACCATGATTTTATCAATTCGCGCTTCGCTTTTGGGATATATTTGATAAAAGGGAATATAAATGCGGGAAACAACAGTCTGGAATGGAGCTGCGGAGCAGTGAAAGTTAAAAAAAACAATTATGATACAATGAAAATGAAAAAAATGCAGTAACTTTGTAGGAAAATAACAAATGATATAATTTATGGATTGGCTCATTAACCTTTTTACACAGCAAAATTCTGTTGCCCACATAGTCCTTCTGTTTTCGATAGTGATTGCAGTAGGCGTGTTGTTGGGTAAAATCAAGATTTGCGGCATTTCGTTGGGTGTAACCTTTGTTTTGTTCGCAGGTATCATTGCGGGACATGTCGGCTTTACGGCTCCCATCGATATCCTGACGTTTATTCAGGACTTCGGTCTCATCCTCTTTGTGTTTATGATTGGTCTGCAGGTTGGTCCTGGCTTTTTTGAGAGTTTCAAGAAGGGCGGCGTTACTCTCAACCTCTTGTCCACGGCAGCTGTCCTGCTTAATATTGGCGTGATGTTTGCCTGCTATTATCTCTTTTTCGATACTACGGATGTCAACAATCTGCCGATGATGGTCGGAACGTTGTATGGCGCGGTAACCAACACACCTGGTTTGGGTGCAGCCAATGAGGCCCTTACTTCGGTCTTCCCTGCAGACAAGGTGCCTTCCATCGCTTCGGGATATGCCTGTGCTTACCCCTTGGGTGTACTTGGCATTATTGGTGCTACCATTGCCATTCGCTACATCTGCAAGATACGTCTGGAGGATGAGAATGAGCAGCTGCAGGCGTTGGAAAATGAGAATCCTCACGAGAAGCCGTTCTCTATGCACCTGAAGGTGAGCAACTCTTATCTTGCTGGCAAGAAACTGCAGCAGATTTCCGAGTTCCTCAATCGTGATATCGTGTGCTCGCGTCTGCTTCACAATGGCGAGGTCGTGATTCCTAACAAGAATACTATTCTCGATTTGGATGATGAGATGAATATCGTGTGTGCCGAGCACGACGCTGAAGCTATCCGCGCGTTTATCGGCCCTGCTATCGACAATCCGTTCCCTGAGGATAATGAGAAGCAGCCTCTGGTGTCTAAGCGTATTGTAATTACCAATCCCTCGATGAACGGTAAGACCCTGGGCAAGATGCACTTCTCCAGTGTACATGGCGTCAACGTTACCCGTATCACCCGCCAGGGTATGGACCTCTTTGCCAGCCGTCGTCACCACTTCCATGTAGGCGACCGCATCATGGTTGTCGGTCCCGAGGACAATGTCAATCGTGTGGCTGAGCTGATGGGTAACTCCATCAAGCGTCTTGATGCACCAAATATTGCGACCATCTTTATCGGTATCATTGTAGGTATCGTCTTCGGTAGCCTCCCATTCGCCATACCGGGTATGCCCGTGCCTCTCAAGCTGGGTATTGCCGGCGGACCTCTTATTATAGCTATTCTTATCGGTCGTTTCGGTTATCGCATGCGACTGGTTACATATACCACGACATCGGCAAATATGATGTTGAGAGAGATAGGATTGGCATTGTTCCTTGCAGCCGTTGGCGTCAAGGCTGGTGCCCACTTCTGGGATACTGTAGTCCAGGGCGATGGTCTCAAATATGTTTATACCGGCTTCCTGATTACCATCATCCCTATTCTTATTATAGGTACTATAGCACGCCTTAAGTATAAGTTCAACTACTTTACCATTATGGGTATGCTGGCTGGTACGTATACTGACCCACCTGCATTGGCTTATGCCAACTCGGTGTGCTCGAAGGAAGAACCCTCGGTAGGCTATTCGACCGTTTATCCGTTAAGTATGTTCTTGAGAATTTTCACAGCCCAGATTATCGTGCTGTTCTGTTGTGGAGGTCTCTGATAGATAGCAAAAAGAAAAATGCAGGTTTCAATCGAAAACCTGCATTTTTCTTTTTCCATTATTGTATATAATCACTTTTATCTGGAACGACGTCGAAGCGTCGGGGATGGCCAGCGAAGCGATGAATATCATACTGTCTGCGGTGGACTTGTAGAATGTGATGTCGCTCAGAATACTCTGCGAAAGATACTCCTTGGGAACCAAATCGGTGAAATCACCCTTAGCAAAGTTGCTTGAATAGATGCGCCTGGCTCCTTGGTAAATGCTCAGATGGACGATGTTGTCGTAATACACATTGTCGACACCTACACCTTCGTCATTATAAGTAGTCTTGACCACTTTATACGTTGTAGGGTTTACCTGCACATAGTAATGGTACTGGAGTTCGCCAGCCTTGATGACACTGTCGCGCTTGATAAGCTGTCGCTGGTTGAGCGCAATGGTTTTGCGGCTGCCGAAGTAGTAGATGTCCGAGGCATCCTCGCTCTTGGTCAGGGTGATGTGCTCTCCAGACTGGTTCTCGAAGACAAACAGATGCTCCGCTTGTTTCTGGATGTGATATTTGGCCTCCTTGGCGCCGTGCAGTACCAGCGTGTCGTCGATAATCTGGAAATAGACAGGCAGACTTGTTGTGTCGGGGTAGAAAATGGTATCACCCTTAACCCGGAAGGCAACGTCTTCTCCGTCCTCGTTTATCCAGATTCCCTGTAGCATCCTTTTGGCAGCCCTGTCTTCCTGTATAATCTTTTTGGTGTGCGGCTGTTGGCTGCACGACAAGATTAGCAGCAAGGTAGCTGCAAAGATTGTAAACTTCTTCATCGTCCAATGCAGTGATAAACAAAGCCGGCTGCTTCAAGTTCGCTGGGTTCGAAGATGTTACGACCATCAAGCAGTATGCGGCGGTTCATAATCTTGCCTATAACGTCCCAATTAGGCAGACGGAATTCCTTCCATTCGGTAAGTAACAGTAACGCGTCAGCACCATTGGCGGCGTCATACATATCTGTAGCGTATTCAACGCTGTCGCCAATTCTTCGCTGACATTCATCCATAGCCACAGGGTCATACACCTTGATACGGCAGCCGGCTTCCTGTAGTTTCTTGATGATTACCAGTGAGGTAGACTCTCGCATATCATCGGTCTCGGGCTTGAACGAAAGGCCCCACAGGGCAACAGTTATGCCCTTGAGGGATTCGCCGGAAAAGACAGATGTGAGCTTGTCAAACAAGACACGCTTCTGTTGCTCGTTGACACGTTCTACGGCTTTGAGTACTTCCATGGAATATCCGTTGTCGTCGGCGGTCTTGATAAGGGCTTTGACATCTTTGGGGAAACAGCTTCCGCCGTATCCGCAGCCTGCGTAGAGGAATTTACGACCGATACGCGTGTCGCTTCCTATGCCCGCCCTGACCATATTGACATCGGCTCCAACTTTCTCGCAGAGATTGGCGATGTCATTCATAAAAGAAATACGTGTAGCAAGCATCGAATTGGCGGCATACTTGGTCATTTCGGCGCTGGGAATATCCATAAATATGACGCGGAAATTGTTGAGCAGGAAGGGCTTGTACAATCTTGTCAGGAGTTCCTTGGCCCGGTCGCTTTCTACGCCTACCACTACACGGTCGGGGCTCATGAAGTCTTTGATGGCATTGCCCTCCTTGAGAAACTCAGGGTTGCTGGCCACATCAAAGGTAATGTCTACGCCTCGGCGGTCAAGTTCTTGCTGGATGGTGGCTCTGACTTTCTTGGCAGTGCCCACGGGCACTGTGCTCTTGGTCACCACTACCATATATTTATTGAGGTTTTCGCCAATGGTCTTGGCCACCTGAAGCACGTACTTCAAATCGGCGCTGCCGTCCTCGTCGGGTGGGGTGCCTACAGCAGAAAAAATAATCTGCTGGTCATTGATAATATCTGCCAATGATGTCGAAAACTTCAATCTGCCTGCTTTGATATTCTTTGTTACCAGTTCATCCAATCCGGGTTCGTAGATAGGAATCTGTCCGCTCTTCAGGCGTTCAATCTTTTTGGCATCTACATCGACACATGTAACTGTAGCGCCCGTGTCAGCAAAGCATGTGCCTGACACAAGACCTACATAACCTGTTCCAACTATTGCTATATTCATTATTCAAATAATTTAGCTTCCTTAAATGATTTGCCCGCCAAGTCCTTGGCGCTTGTTATCACCTTGTCAGGGGCAATTGGCCATTCTATTCCTAATGTTTCATCATTCCATCTTATGCTCGCCTCGTGTTGAGGGGCATAGATGTTGTCCACCTTATAGGTAAAGATAGCCTCTTCGCTAAGCACAAGGAAACCATGTGCAAATCCGCGGGGAATAAAGAGCTGTTGTTTATTTTCTTCGCTTAGTTCCACCATCACATGATGGCCGAATGTCGGTGAATTCTTACGCAGGTCAACGGCAACATCTATCACTTTGCCCTTGATTACTCTTACCAGCTTGGCTTGCGAATACTCGCCCTCCTGGTAATGTAAACCACGGAGAATGCCGTATCCTGATTTGGACTCATTGTCCTGTACAAAATTGATTTTTCCGACATTCTGCTCAAATTCATTTTGCTTCCAAGCCTCGTAGAAATATCCTCGAGCGTCAAAAAACACCTTGGGCTTAATAATATATACACCTTGAATTTCGGTTTCTATATATTCCATAGTCTGTTTGTTGCTTATTATTCTTTTTTCTTTTATCGCAAATTATTGCTATCGTGTGATAGTTGCGATATCTATGCAAAGGTAAAGATAAAAATAGACAATATGCTAACTTCGGCCCATTTTTTTACACAATTCATAACTATTGTTGTTAATATATATGGTCAAACAGAGCTGAAACATCCAATCCTATTGCGTGGCAATAACAAGAAAGCACGCCTTGGTATGCGAGGCGTGCTTGAAGGTAGTGCTTATTGTTAACTTGTCAATCCCACTCTGGGTCATTGTTGTCTTCCGAATGTTGATGGAGTGGTGAACGGGCGCAGGAAGGAGTTGTGCTCGTACCTGATGATGTTGAGTAAACGGTGTCCAATAATTCGGACGTCAAAGTAATACACTGAATTTTCGGATGTATATATTCTTGCTTCATAGATGCGAATTTACTTGATAATGAACTTTTTGCCGTTTCTTGCGTAGATGCCAGAAGGCAGGTTGGTGGTGTCGTTTATCTTTATGCCTTGCAATGTATACACTCAATTGGCTTGCTTCTCGGTATAGATGTTGGGGTGGATGGCTGTAGGTAAGCCTAAGCCTATGCTTTTGTTAACCAGCTGCGAACCAGATGGGAACAAAAAGTAGCAGCTGGTACCTTTGAGCGTGCCGGCTTCACTGACATTTGCAATCACAGTACCGTCATTACCCCCTAACAATCTGTATTTGTCATCGGCTTCGATTTTTGTTGCGCTATATGTGCCAACAAACATTGCGGTTGAGCGTGATGTTTGCCCATTTATTAAGATTCTCCTTTAATATGGGGTGCTATTTACGAACTTGTTCTACTCCTCAACTTCGGCAATAGAACGCGCCATTGATAGAAATAGATAGCTAATGGTCTCTAATGGCGCATAACGCATATATCTTGTACACCGACGCACCCTGCGCCAAAGTGCTTTGGGGTTGTTGCGTATGAAGAGAGGTTTGGTGTCGCTGAGATGCCAGGCTTCGTACTCGTGCTGTCCATGGGATAGGGCGTAGTCAAGCAAAAACTCTGCCCGGGGCTCCGAAGAGTGAACAAATGGCAGCTCGTCGGGTTCAAAGCCCATTGCGGTGATAAGGAAACTGCCTTGTAATGCTGCAGCCCTTGTCACATGAAGTTTCTGCAACCAGCGGTCAAGTTTGACAAAATCGACCTTGTCTCCCCTTGAACGAAGATAGACGGCAAGTTGCACGAGATGTCTGAGTGACGCATCTTGTCCCATCATTGCTGTAATGGATGAGAGTAGAATATCAAGCATCTGCAAGGTCTCTACTGATGTGTCTATAGCATGTCGCTCTGTGTTGCGTATTCTTTTAAGTTGGTGGTTAAGCCATAGGTTTGCCATGGAGGCTTGTCGCATGGGAATGGCAGTCTGCGCCGAAGTCACTTCGCCATCGCCCAATTGTAGTGGAGGAATGCCCAGCCCCAGATCATACTGGTGGTGTCTCAGTCCGAGGGATACGGTCGGAGCCACACTGCGACTAAGTGCCATATCGCCCAACTTCCTCCACTTGCAAGGAGTCATTGGTTCAAGTCTGGTATATTCACCTAATGCACCAGAGCGTATGAGCGCAAAGAAATTTCGTTTTACTATATCCATATCAACTGTATTTTCGAGGATATCGGAAGATGATGGCTCCGAGTGCTACCACTCCTATAGCCATGGGATAATATAAATAAGGTATAATGGACATCGGGCTGATATGAGCCAGTCCTGCTGCGAGCAGCATCTGCACACCATAAGGAAGCATGCCCTGTACCATACACGAGAACGTATCGAGTATGGATGCAGCCTTGCGATTGTCCACTCCAAATCTGTCACCTATACGACGGGAGATATCACCTACGGTGAGTATGGCTATAGTATTGTTGGCGGTACAGAGATTGACCATGCTCACCATGGCCGCAATTGACAGTTCGGCGCCACGCTTGGTGTGCACCTTGGCAGTAAGTCGGTCTATAAGATAGGAGACTCCGCCCATTTCACTTATGATTTCGAGCAATCCACCCGCCATCATAGCAATAATGACCAGTTCGCCCATAGATGTGATACCGCTGCCCATAGCATCAAGGAGTCCGAAGAAGTCGTAGGCTCCCACTGCGATTCCGATGATAGCACAAAGGGATATGCCCAGGCTTAGTACAGCCATAACATTCATTCCAAGCAAGGCCATAACCAGTACGGCTACATAGGGTACTATGCGTATCCAATCGATGGGTTCAATAGCTGATGGAGACGCTATGCCACGTCCCATAAAACCATAGACGGCCAGCAGTACAATTGCCGCAGGCGCCACAATACGCAGGTTGACTCTGAACTTGTCGCTCATCCTACAGCCTTGGGTCTGTGTGGCTACAACTGTAGTGTCAGAAATGAACGAGAGATTGTCGCCGAAATAAGAACCTCCAACGATGACTGCCACCATAAGCGGTACGGAAGCCCCAGTATCGAGAGCTATTCCCGCCGCCACAGGTACAAGTGCCACGACAGTACCAACACTCGTGCCAATAGAGAGTGAGATGAAACATGCCGCAACAAATAGTCCCGGAAGCAGCAAGTTGGAAGGAAGTACATGGAGCGCCATAGCCACAGTGGCATCGATGCTGCCCATGGCCTTGGCAGACGAGGCAAAAGCACCGGCTAATACATATATCCATAGCATGAGCAGCAAACGTCCGGAACCTGCTCCACGGCTATAGATATCAATACGTCTCTGTAGCGTATGGCCGCCCGAAATGCATACGGCATAGACGCTCGCCACCATAAACGCCACCGTAACAGGCACGCGGTTGAAGTCGCCCGCCAGAAGAGATAGCGAGAGGTAGAACGTGATAAACACTACAAGGGGCGAAAGTGCCAGCAGGCCTTTTTTATTACTTGTCATGATACTAAAGGCTGCGTCGGTAAAAATCCATATTCTCGCGTGTAATCAACTCTATCGGCATATAGTTGACAGTCGTTACCTCCTTGTGGAGCACTACCGATTGGAACAGCGTTTCTACGCAGAGACTGCCTTGCATAAAGGCATGTTGGGCGATAAGGAAAGAGATAGTGCCTTCCCTTAGGCACATCGCATTACGGTTGACCATGTCGTATCCCATAATCTGGACATCCTTGCGATGCGTCGCCAATAGGTAATCGGCTACTATATACGCCTTGGAGTTGAATGTGATGCAGTGATGGATGTCTGGATGCAGGGCAAAGAATGAATCTATCATGGCCGTATAGAGCTCATGGTCGTCGCGGTGCTCAATGGGAAGGTCGAGGTAACTCACGAGCACATTGGGAAACCGTTTTTGCATATAGCTCATAAAGCCTACGGCGCGGTTTTCCTGCTGACGACTTACTGCGCGCCCGTCTTTCAGCAGTCGCATAAGCATCACCTCCTTCTCTTCACGCGCTATAAGCATAAGCATCTTGGCGGCAAAATAGCCACTGCAGAAAGAATCCTGGCCAAAGAAGGCGAGGGGTTTAAGGTCGGGAATGAAAGAGTCAAGCAAAACAAATGGGATGTCCATCGAATGAAGACTATCGGTAAATGCTCGTGTTGTTTCCTCGTCCATCGGGACGATTATGAGTCCATCGGGGCGGGCAGAGAGGCAATAGCGGCACTGCTTGACATAAGACTCACTGGAGAAACGGTCAAAATAAACTATCTCGAGACTTATGTGAAAATCGCGACGGGCATCATTGGCTTTCACGGCTCCCAGCTCAATTTCTTCCCAGTAAGCCTCGGACTCATACTCTGGCATGAGCAGGATAAAACGATAGGAGCGGTTGCGCGCCAGTGCACTGGCATAGACATTGGCTTTGTAGTCCAACTCCTTGAGCACTGCGTCAACTTTGGCTTTTGCGGATGGCGACACGTTGGGACGACCGTGCAACACCCTGTCAACCGTACCAACCGACACACCGGCACGCTCGGCGATATCCTTGATTCTAATCTTCTCTGACATGTTATAACGATTAATCCTTGCAAAAATAACAATAATAACCGAATTGTGTAAACACACAGCTCTAAAAAATGGCATCATTAGTTTTTTTTTCTTCAATTCTTTCCTTATTATATAAATTATGTGTACTTTTGCTTGATGACAATAAACAGATAATCTAAAATAAGAAAAATGGCAAAAATCGTAACAATGGGCGAAATCATGCTTCGTCTCTCGTCACCGGGACAGAAACGTTTTGTTCAGAGTGATTCCTTTGATGTAGTATATGGAGGCGGCGAGGCCAATGTGGCAGTAAGTTGCGCCAACTATGGACACGAGGCTTATTTCGTTAGCAAACTTCCCGAACATGAAATTGGCCAGTGTGCCCTTAACGCCCTCCGACGCTATGGGGTACGCTGCGATTATATAGCCCGTGGCGGCAATAGATTGGGCATCTACTATCTGGAAAGCGGAGCGTCGATGCGTCCCTCCAAGGTAATCTATGACCGTGCCGGAAGCTCAATGGCCGAAGCTACTGCCGAGGACTTCGATTTTGATGCGATTATGAAAGACGCCGACTGGTTTCACTGGAGTGGCATTACGCCCGCCATCAGCGACAAGGCTGCCACGCTTACCCTTATGGCATGTCAGGCTGCCAAGCGTCATGGTGTGACTGTAAGTTGTGACCTCAATTTCCGCAAGAAGCTGTGGACATCTGCCAAGGCACAGCAAGTGATGCGTCCACTCATGCAGTATGTAGATGTGTGTATAGGTAATGAGGAAGATGCAAAACTCTGTTTGGGCTTTACTCCCGACGCAGATGTGGAAAAGGGTCAGACTGATGCTCATGGATATTATGGCATATTCAAGGGAATGATGCAAGAATTCGGATTCAAGTACGTAGTGAGTACATTGAGGGAAAGCAAATCGGCATCGCACAATGGATGGAAGGCGCTGAGTTATGATGGGCAGCAGTTTTATGAAAGCAAGCACTATGACATACTTCCCATAATTGACCGCGTGGGTGGAGGAGACTCGTTCTCTGGTGGATTGATACATGGCCTCATTGCATATGACGGAGACCAAGCGCGTGCTTTGGAGTTCGCTGTAGCTGCATCAGCCCTGAAGCACACGATACCAGGCGATTTTAATATGGTAAGCCGAGAAGAGGTGGAGAACCTTGCTGGTGGCGATGCTTCTGGAAGAGTGCAGCGATAAAAAAAAAGAAATACAATTATGGCAAGATTTAATAAAGTTCAAGTGATACAGGCCATGCATGATACCGGTATGGTGCCTGTTTTTTACAATAGCGACCCAGAGATATGTAAGCAGGTAATCAGTGCCTGCTACAAGGGAGGTGTAAGAGTATTCGAGTTTACCAATCGTGGTGATTTTGCCCATGAGATATTTGGAGAACTCGCAAAATGGGCTGCTGCAGCCTGCCCGGAAATGATTCTGGGAGCTGGCACTGTAATAGATGCCCCCACCGCAGCCCTGTATATGCAACTTGGCGCCAATTTCATTGTCGGCCCCAATTTCAACGCAGAGATAGCTACTGTCTGCAACCGTCGCCTTGTCCCTTACAGCCCCGGGTGCGGATCGGTAAGTGAAATCAGCAACGCCCAGGCTGCTGGCTGTGATGTGACTAAGGTATTCCCCGCAGGAAATGTGGGCGGACCGTCGTTCGTTAAGAATGTCATGGCGCCTTTGCGCTGGAGTAATATCATGGTGACAGGGGCTGTAAGTCCCGAAGAAGACAACCTCATCGCATGGATTAAGAGTGGGGTGCTTTGTGTCGGCATGGGCAGCAAGCTCTTTCCAAAGGATGTGATAGCCCAAGGCAATTGGCAGGCTATTACAGACAAATGTGTTGAGGCATTAGGTTATATCGCCAAGGCGCGCCAATAACTAAATATTCAGCCACTATAGGCTTACGCAATGAATAGCAATGACGACATAAAAGCAAACCCAAAGTATGCTCGTTTCCTGAAAGGCTTTATTATATCGCTCGTCGGTATATGGAGCCTTTCATGGCTTATGTCGTGCACAAACCCTACGGCGGAACACATAGACGGTCTCAACTCGCAAGCCTATGCCTACCATTACCGTAACCTGGACAGCACGGCCTACTATGCACGCCAGGCCCTGCAGCTGTCGTCTGACTACCCGGACGGAAAAGCGGAAGCCCTTAATCATCTTGCCTTTGTCAGTATGGCAAAGATGGACTATGACAGTGTGAAAACGCTCATTGGAAACCTCGACAGGATAACTAACAATCAGGTGGAATTGCTCGTTGCTGACGTGCAGATGATGCGCCTCTGCCAACGTAAATCCTATAACAAGGATTTCTATGTTTATAGGGAGAGGGCTCTTGGTCGGCTGCACCGAATAGAGGAGGAAAGCCGTCTGCTTAACTCACACCAGCAACATCGTTTTGCTTATGCCTGTTCAGAGTTTTACATCGTTGCCTCGGTCTATTTTTATTATATGGGACTGCCCAACCAGTCGCACGACGAACTGGCCCACCTTTCCCAGAGCGACTATCTTAAAGAAGACACCCTACAACTTCTCAATTATTTATATAATGTAGGTTCGGGAGGTATCATTCGTGCGCGGACTCAGGAGAAAGTCGAACAACTTGAATTCGAAAGTCTTATCAAGTGTTATGTCCTTGCCCGCCAAGAGGGCATCCCATTCTTTGAAGCTCAGGCTCTGCAGGGTATGAGTGAGCACCTCGTAGATACCCGTGCACTCTCCAGACTTTTAGATAATAACCAGCCTGCGATGAGTTATATCAACAATGATGATATGCCCGATTCGCTCTTTGCAGGAAATCTCGCACAGCGTGCGCTGCATATTTTCCAGCATTATGGTGACGTCTATCAGACAGCTGGTGCTTATCGTACTCTTGCAAAATGTTATTGGGCACTCAATGATTACCGCTCGTCACTCATTTGTCTGCATAACGCTCTTGAGGAAGACACAGTTATAGAGCGTGCCCCTGACCTGGTAGCCTCTATTCGGGAACAACTGTCACTGGCTTATTCTGCCATCGATGACAAACCCAACAGTGATTATAACCGCAATATCTATCTCGACATGCAGGAGAAAACGCGACAAGACCGGCAGCTTGAGGCGCGTGCCGAGCAGTTGGACAAGTCGGCCAAACTGCTCAACTCGATGATAGCAGCAATACTTGTAGTGCTTGTAGTATTGGTAACCCTGCTCATAGTCCTTTACCTGAAGAGAAAAAAAACCGACCGAAGCAGTGATATTGAATCGTTGCTTATGTCCCTGCGTAAATGGAAAGAACTCAACGACCGACAAATGAGTCGGCAGATGGAGAAGAGCGACGAGATATGCGAAATGATTGAAATAGAAAAGCTGCACCTGACGCAGAACCGGCGTCGCAATCTCGAGCAGAGGGCCAAGTTATCTTTGGTAACCAGCATAACACCCTTTATCGACCGCATGCTTCATGAAGTAAGAATGCTACGCAAGGTAGGTGATACCAACAACGAACGTATAGAGTATATCGCTGAACTCACAGACCAAATCAACAAGTATAACGAAGTGTTGACCGATTGGATAAGACTGCGCCAAGGCCAACTCAATCTACACATCGAAAGTTTTGCCCTCCAATCATTGTTTGATATTGTGGGCAAAAGCAAGATGGGATTTCAGCTTAAAGGAATTTCTCTCGATATACAAAAGACCGACCTGACGGTCAAGGCAGACAAGACCCTCACGCTATTTATGATAAATACGATGGCGGACAATGCACGTAAATTCACTCCCGAAGATGGGCATGTGGAAATCTATGCAATACGCCATGACACTTATGCCGAAATCAGTATTTGCGACACTGGGCCCGGGATGAGTGATACTCAGTTGAAGCATCTCTTTGACCATAAGCCGATAGTAGATACCTCCGGCGCTGTGCAAGACGGAAAAGGGCATGGGTTTGGACTGATGAATTGCAAGGGAATTATTGAAAAATACAAGAAGGTAAGTCCTATCTTCGCCCAATGTGCAATCGGGGCAGAGAATACCGGCACGGGTAGCAGATTCTGGTTCAGACTTCCGATGGGTGTTGTGAGATTGTTTATAGGACTCTTTATGTCTTTGACAGTATCTACCACATTCGGGTACGATATGTCTGATAAAGTTCGTAAATATGCTGACTCCATCTATCAATGCAATGTTGACGGACGCTACCACCAAGCACTCGTTATGGCCGATAGCTGTATGCAGGCACTTAACGGCAGACGAGGTTATACACATAAGCACCAGACTTCTGTCGATTTGATGGCTATTTATGACAGTACAGGCAAAGAGGCGGCTGAATTGAAGTGGTTCCGGAGTGGGGTAGAGGCTGACTATACTACTATTCTAAATATGCGCAATGAGATAGCGGTAGCTGCCTTGGCGCTGCACAGATGGAAGCTCTATGAGTACAATAACCAGGCATATACCCAGCTGTTCCGCCTGCGCAGTGCCGACCAGTCGCTGAGCAACTATGTGCAGGTTATGCAGAAGGCAGAAACAAACAAGAATGTTGCTATTATCATTCTGATACTCTTGCTGCTTGTCCTTTTTCCAGCATACTACATATTCTATTATCGTTATAGGCTGATGTATAGGCTTTGTCTGGATAGACTGAAACTCATAAACAACCTGCTGATGGAAGATGATCGGCCGGAGAATAAGTTGCTAAAAATCAGTAAAATCTGGGTGATGCCTAAAGTTCCATTTGATAATGATGTCCGGCAGCTTGACCGTCTTGTGGCACAGATTTGCAATGACCTTCGGCAGCAGGTGGTCTATAATGAAAAGCAGCGGGATGCCATTGAAATGGAAACGGATGAGCTCAATCGACGCCAATATGAAGTGGCGCGTCTGCACGTAAGCAACAGTGTGCTCGACAACTGCCTTTCCACTCTTAAGCATGAGACGATGTACTATCCCTCGCGTATCAGGCAAATAGTGGATACCAGGCCTATAGACTGTGATGCTCTTGATGAGGTGACCGGATACTATAAGTCGCTTTATGACATATTGAGCCAGCAGGCATTGCGACAGACAGAGACGCCTATGCGCATAGATGGTGAAATGTGGGAAATGTTGTTGGATATATTGTCCAGCATTAATCAGGCTCGCGTAACATGGACTGCCCATACAAGTGACGGACAATATCAGACTGTGCGGATACCCATGCCTAACGTCAAGCTGACAGAGCAAGAGTGTCGGCAGCTCTTTACACCATCTACCAAAGATGTGAGATATTTGATGTGTCGACAGATAATAAGGGAGCTCGGCGAAGTAAGCCAGGCTCGCGCGTGTGGTATCAAGGCAAGCCCCGCAGAGACAGGCATTGTGGTGATGCTTGTGATTCCGCGAAACACCTCATTCTTTGCCAAACAGCAAGGCGTACAATCTCAACCAGAAACGTAACAACTTACAGATATGGAAAAATTTCAAGTAGTCATAGTAGAGGATGTTCCTCTCGAACTCAAAGGAACCGAAGGTATCTTCAAAAATGAGATTCCCGAAGCCGTAATTATTGGAACAGCAGACAATGAGCAGAACTATTTTAAGCTCATGAAGCAGCATCAGCCCGATTTGGTGTTGCTCGACCTGGGACTTGGTGGCTCTACCACTGTGGGCGTTGAGTTGTGCAGATACACCAAAGAGAATTATCCAGGGGTTAAGGTCCTTATCTTTACAGGAGAGATACTTAATGAGAAACTCTGGGTGGATGTGCTCGACGCTGGTTGCGACGGAATTATTCTGAAGAGTGGCGAATTGCTCACCCGAGGTGATGTTGCCAGCTGTATGAGCGGTAAACGTCTGGTTTTCAATCAGCCCATACTCGAGAAAATAGTAGAGCGATTCAAGCATAGTGTCGGGAGTAGCCTTATGCGTACCGAGTCGCTGATTGACTATGAGATTGATGAGTACGATGAGCGTTTTCTGCGACATCTTGCCCTGGGGTATACCAAAGAGCAAATTACCAATCTGCGCGGTATGCCTTTTGGCGTGAAGAGTTTGGAAAAGCGTCAGAATGAGCTGGTACAAAAACTCTTCCCCGACGGAAACCGTATGGGAGTAAATGCCACGAGACTGGTGGTAAGGGCTCTCGAGCTGCGCATACTTGACATTGATAACCTGCATCCCGATGAAGAATAGGCTCCCTCAGACGGCGTTGACTTTGTTGGTGGCTTGGATAATGCTTGTGCTGCTCTCATGGATACTTACAGCACTAAATCCCACTGCAGACCTACGCTCGCTCCTGAGCGCAGAAGGCATACGCTGGTTGTTCGGCAGATTTGTATACACCCTCTCGTCCCCTTTGCTTATATGGCTCGTGTTGGGTGTTATGGCATATGGCCCTTTGACAGAGAGCCAACTGTTCAGGCTCCGCCGTCCGTTTGGAGTAAAAGAACGGTTTGCCCTGCGCGTGGTAATGCTCGAATTGACCATCGTCGTAGTGATAATGGCCCTTCTTACCCTTTTGCCTCAGCCCTTGCTGCTTACGGCTACGGGTACTGTCAACCATAGTAGTTTCCTTCATTGTCTCGTGCCGGTCACTTGCGTGACATTGATTATAGCAGGGCTCACATTTGGAGTAGGGGCGGGAAAAATAGATGGACTGGCGGGCGCCTACAATTCGCTGGTAGCAGGATTTAGAAGTGTTGGACATCTTTTTGTTTTCTACGTGCTCATCGTGCTGCTTTGCTCTACGATAGGCTACGTATTCGACCTATAAACGGCAAATGTTTGAGTGATGATAAAAATTAAGGTCAAAACGCCTTTAGTTTCAGTATTATTTGTTAATTTTGCACCTATAAAAAACAGATAGACAAATATGAATGTATTTTTTTGCGTATTAGCATTGTTCGTGGTGGCCCTCATTGGTTGGGCAGTAGCCGAGTTTAAGGGCAAGTTCTTTGGATACACCGTGTCTGAAGAAGAAATCGAAGCCGCCCATCATGAGGCAGCTCACCGTAGCCCAGACGGTAAGGAGATGGGTATCAAGGAAGTAATTGAAACCATTAGCACAAAGGGCTATAAGTCTGTATAGGCCAGCTGAAAAGTATGGAATTGCCGAACTGTGTGTCGGCAGAAATTAGTATTGGGCAAAGTGCATCGAGACATGCATTTTGCCCAATTGTCTTTTGCAGACAACTCGAATTTGACTCATTGTTTATGACATTAAAATGGAGGAAACATCGTTAAGGACATTTTCAAATGCAAATGGCATCGTGAATCGAAAATATCCAAGTCTGAAATAGTGGTTGCCAATATGTATTTTTTCAATTCGTGATTTAATTGCTAAAAGAAACAGTATCAGGATTATTTGTGGGTCCTGTTTCGGTCTTTGTGTCCCTATGAGGTAGCTTTCAAACGTTTCGCGCGGTTTCTGAGAATCTCTGCCATTCTGCTTGCTATCATTCAGTATGAAGGAAACCTTAAAACAAATTCTTTGTAAATATACTTGGAACTTTGGCAGATTGTCTTTTTCCGTCTAATACAACTGACGCTTATTGTACAAAGGACTATTGATAGACAATTGGTGCCGTTCCCTATTGCCGAACCTGCACTAAATGCTTGTTTGTGATAGCGCCATACATAAAAAACCTCTAAAATTGTGCATATCATCGATTTTTTTGTGTAACTTTGCCAAATTAAAAAAAACAGGTATAATAGGTATTAAACGCAAACATAGGTAATATGGCTAAGAAATTTGCCGAACACAATGGCTTGAATCTTGTTGAGGTTAACAAGAGCGTATTGGAAGAGTGGAAGAAGAATGATATCTTCCACAAAAGTATTGATGAGCGTGATGGAAATCCCCAATTTATATTTTTTGAAGGTCCTCCTTCAGCCAATGGTCACCCTGGTATCCATCATGTTCTGGCACGTGCCATCAAGGATACATTCAATCGCTATAAGACCATGCAGGGAATGCAGGTACACCGCAAGGCAGGATGGGACACTCATGGACTTCCTGTAGAATTGGGTGTGGAGAAAGAACTTGGTATTACCAAAAAAGATATTGATAACAAGGCATCTGACAAGTATATCTCAACGGAAGAGTACAACCATAAGTGTCGTGAAAACGTAATGAAGTTTACCGCTGAGTGGCGTCAACTTACCGAGGAGATGGGATATTTCGTAGATCTTGACCATCCCTACATCACTTACGACAACAAATACATTGAGACCCTTTGGTGGCTTCTCAAGCAGCTTTATAATAAGGGACTGCTCTATAAAGGTTATACTATCCAGCCTTACAGCCCCGGTGCCGGAACCGGTCTTTCGAGTCATGAACTCAATCAGCCGGGATGCTACCGCGATGTCAAGGACCTTACCGTAACAGCTCAGTTTGAAATCGTCAATCCTAAAGAGGAGTGGACCAAGTGGGGAACTCCATACTTTGTGGCATGGACTACCACTCCATGGACATTGCCCTCCAATGTGGCGCTCTGCGTAGGCCCCAAGATTGACTATGTGGCTGTGGAAACATATAACCCCTATTCGGGCGAGCCTATGACCATGATTATGGCCGAAAACCTCGTGACTTCATACCTCAAGGCCGATCATGAAGCCAAAGAGGGAGAGCTGCCTGCATTTGATAAAGACAAGAAGATATGCCCTTGGCGCATCGTGGACCGCATGAAGGGTACTGAACTTGAAGGATACCACTATCGCCAGCTCATGCCGTGGGTCAAGCCTTGCGAGAAACTTAATGATCTGTCACCCGCCTTTGTAAGCGATTATGCCGAGGCTCATCCGGAAAAGGTTTTTGCCAGCGAGGATGGTCGTGACCGTTTTGTTGAAATGAATGACCAGGCTTTCCGCGTAATCTTGGGCGATTATGTGACCACAGACGACGGTACTGGCATTGTTCACATTGCTCCTACGTTCGGTGCCGACGACGCCAAGGTAGCCAAAGATGCCAATATTCCGGCTCTATACCTTATTAATAAAAAGGGCGAGACTCGTCCGATGGTAGATTTGCAGGGTAAGTTCTATCTCATTGAAGACCTGGATACTAACTTTGTCAATGCTTGTGTGGACAAAGATTTGTATGCTAACCATGCGGGTGATTATGTCAAGAATGCTTATGATCCACGCTTCAACGAGAACGGAGTATGGGACAAGGCTGCATCCGACAAGGCCGAAGACTTGAACGTGGTATTGTGTATGAAACTCAAGATGGAGGGTAAGGCTCTCCGTACAGAGAAGCATGTGCACAATTATCCTCACTGCTGGCGTACGGACAAGCCAATTTTGTACTATCCTCTTGATTCTTGGTTTATCAAAGATACCGCTGCTAAAGAGAGAATGGTGGAACTCAACAAGACCATCAATTGGCAGCCCGAGTCAACAGGAAGTGGACGCTTTGGCAACTGGCTGGAGAACCTCAACGACTGGAACCTCTCGCGTTCTCGTTTCTGGGGTACGCCGCTCCCTATTTGGCGCGATTCCAATCGTAACGAGAAGTGTATCGGTAGCGTCGAAGAACTCTACAATGAAATTGAGCGCTCGGTAGAGGCTGGTGTGATGAAGAGCAATCCGCTGAAAGACAATGGATTCGTTCCTGGAGATTATTCTCAGGAGAATTATGACCGTATAGACCTCCATCGCCCTTATGTGGACAATATCGTGCTGGTCAATGCCGCAGGTAAACCAATGTATCGTGAAACCGACCTGATAGATGTTTGGTTTGATAGTGGCTCTATGCCCTATGCACAGCTGCACTATCCATTCGAGGGAGAGATGGCACGCGGTACAGAAGCCGATCGTCAGGCTATGATACACTCTGATTACGAAGGAACGCCAATACCTCCTGCCTATTTCCCGGCCGACTTTATCAACGAAGGAGTCGATCAGACTCGAGGATGGTTCTTCACGCTTCATGCTATTGCTACAATGATATTCGATAGTGTAGCATTCAAGAATGTTATTTCTACCGGCTTGGTTCTTGATGCCAAAGGCAATAAGATGAGTAAGCATGTGGGCAATGTTACCAATCCATTTGAAATGATGGAGAAGTATGGTGCTGACCCTGTACGCTTCTATATGATGACCAACAGCGAGCCATGGGATAATCTCAAGTTTGATCCTGAAGGCGTGGATGAAGTTCGTCGCAAGTTCTTCGGTACATTATATAATACATATAGCTTCCTGGCTCTTTATGCCAACGTTGATGGTTTTGACCCAGAGACCATGCTCAACCAAGGCAATCTGGCAGAACGCCCAGAGATTGACCGTTGGATTATTTCCAAGGCCAATTCCTTGATTATTAATGTCTGCAAGCAGTTGAATGATTATGATCCAACAAGAGCAGGCCGTTTGATAGACAATTTCGTCAACGATGATTTGAGCAACTGGTATGTACGCCTCAACCGTAAACGTTTCTGGGGCAAAGAAATGGACAGTGACAAGCTCAACGCCTATCAGACACTTTATTCATGTCTGATGACTGTAGCCAAGCTCGTTGCACCGTTTGCTCCGTTCTATGCAGATCGTCTTTATCACGATCTTGGTGGAAAGATGGAGAGTGTGCATCTGGAGAGTTATCCTGTGGCTGATACCGAGGCCATCGATGCTGAACTTGAAGCCCGCATGGATATTGCTCAGAAGATAACATCCATGACTTTGGCTCTCCGTCGTAAAGTTAACATCAAGGTTCGTCAGCCTTTGGCCCAACTGATGATTCCCGCCATCGACGACAAGCAGAAGCAGCGTATCTGCGCTGTCAAAGACCTTATTAAGAATGAGGTGAATGTCAAGGAGGTCAACTTTGTAGAGAATTCTGGATTCCTCGTGAAGAAGGTAAAGTGCAACTTCCGCGTGATGGGCAAAAAGTTCGGCAAGCTGATGAAGAGTGTAGCTGCCCATATGGATGGCTTGGATCAAGACGCGATAGCATTGTTGGAACAGAATGGTAGCATTTCGTTTGATATCGATGGTACTCTTGTCACCGTTGATGTGGCTGATGTCGAAATCATCAGCGAGGATATCCCTGGATGGCTCGTTTCAAATGATGGAAATCTCACTGTGGCATTGGAGGTTGAACTGACCGAAGATTTGCTCAATGAAGGTATGGCACGTGAACTCATTAATCGCATTCAGAACATGCGAAAGGACGCTGGTCTTGAAATTACTGACCGCATAGCAATAAAGGTCAGTCCTAATGACAGTATTGCCAAGGCTATTGCCAACTACGAGGATTATGTGAAAACTCAAGTTTTGGCCGATAGTATCTCTGTGGAGGACAATGCTGGGACAGATGTAGAGTTCGATAATTTTGTCGTTCGCATACAAGTAACTAAAATTTAATAATAATAATCCAACCATGGCGCAGTTGTCAAGCGATGTCTGCGTCATGGTTAACCTAAATCACCGATGCATGGAAACTAAGGTACGTTACAGCGATGAAGAACTCCAGGAGTTCCGCGCTATTATTAATGACAAACTGGCAGTTGCACGTGAGAGTTATAGCAAGGTAATGCGTAGGCTGATGAATCAGGATACCAATGATGTTGATGATACATCTCCTACATATAAAGCATTGGAGGAGGGTAGCCTTACCCAATCCAAGGAACAGTTGGTGGAGATGGCGGCACGGCATCAGAAGTTTATCCAAGGTTTGGAGGCGGCATTGATTCGTATAGACAACAAAACCTATGGTATAGACCGTATGACAGGTGAGCTTATACCAAAGGAGCGTTTACGCGCGGTGCCCCATGCCACTCTGAGCGTGGCGTCAAAAAATGCTCGCAAGCAATAAAATGAAGGATATTAGAAATGTTGTGACCCGAGGACGTCTCTCGGTTCTCCTTATTGTGGTGCTATTGGTTATTGACCAGATTATCAAGATTCTGGTCAAGACTAATATGTGCTTGGGTGATGCCATCCATATAACTGATTGGTTTTATATCGATTTTGTGGAAAACAATGGCATGGCGTATGGCATGACGTTTATCAACAAGTTCCTGCTTAGCCTATTGCGCATAGCTGCTATCTGCATTATTGGTTGGTATATTCATCGCCAGATAAAAGTGCGTGCCCGCTATTGTTATATCATTTTGTTGTCTATGGTATTTGCCGGGGCTGCAGGAAATATATTTGACTCTATGTTCTATGGGCTTGTCTTCGATGCTTCAACCCCATTTGACGTTTCCTCTCTTGTTCCCTTTGGCACTGGCTATGCTCCATTCCTGATGGGAAAGGTGGTAGACATGTTCTATTTCCCAATCATCGTAACGACGTGGCCTTCATGGGTTCCAATGGTTGGTGGCTCTGAATTCATTTTCTTCTCACCCGTATTCAACTTTGCTGATGCTTGCATTAGCGTAGGTGTGGTTATGTTGCTTTTAGTTTGTCGCAAAGAGCTTGAGACCTTATCTCTTTTTTCCCAATCTAACAAGAAGGATGTTGATAATTCAGAACAAAAATAAAAGGATGTTAGGTAAGGTGCTCTCCTTTATATCCGTTTCATTTCTGCTTATATTTATGCAAGGATGTAAGCCATCCTTGCCTTCAGACATTCTGTCACGTGGAGAAATGGAGGATGTTATGTACGACTATCATCTTTCTAAGAGCTTGGCTTCTCAGCAGGGGAACCCTGGAGAATGGGAGCGTATTTATGAGGATGCGGTTCTTCGCAAACATGGGATTACACAGGAGCAGTTTGACCGTTCGCTGACCTATTATATGCGTCATACCGACGAGCTTTCTAAGATATATGACAAACTTGAGGACCGCCTGCGTGCAGAGGCAGGCTCTTTGGGAGTGTCGACATCAGAGTTGGGTAGTCTTGGCACATTGGGTGCGACAGGAGATACTGCCAATGTATGGAGCGAAACGCGTTCTCTTACACTTATTCCCAAAGCTCCATTCAATCAGAAGAGCTTTGTTATAAAGTGTGATACCTCATATCATGCTGGCGATGCCTTTGCATTGGCATTTGATTGCAATTTCATCTATCAAGACGGAATGCGCAATGCTTGTGTGCTTCTTGCTATCACATTGGCAAATGACAGCATCGTTTCTTCTTTCACTCAAGTTTCTATGCCATGTCATCAGACGGTAAACTTGTCTGATTATGGGCGGGTAGGCATTAAGGAGATTCGTGGTTACTTTATTTTGAGCAAGAGCCAAAGCCAACTGGAGTCGGCTACTACTTTGCAGCTTATGTTTATCAATAACATACAATTGGTAAGAATGCACTCCAAGCCACAGCCTGCTACATTACCGAATGATGCAGATACATCGGAAATACGTCCGGTTAACGTGCCCCCAATCCCCCGCAAACCTTTATCCCTCCCACAAAGCGCTTCTGGGCAAGTGCAGCAAATTGATAGGACGTTGAAGGTAGAGCCCACAAAGTTGAAATAACTCATTAATTTAGTGTCAAATAAAATTATTCAAGTCATGCAGAGTGTTAACGAATTAATAGACAGACTGATTGATTTGTCTTTTGCAGAAGATATTGGTGATGGTGATCACACCACACTATGTTGCATCCCTGAAGATGCTATGGGTAAGTCTCATCTCCTCATCAAGGAAGATGGAATCCTTGCCGGTGTAGAAATTGCCAAGGAAGTTTTTGCCCGCTTCGACCCAACTATGGTTGTAGAAGTACTCATCAATGATGGAGCCAAGGTTCATCGTGGCGATATCGCAATGGTTGTAACTGGCAAGGTAAGGTCTTTGTTGCAGACCGAGCGCCTTATGCTCAATATCATGCAGCGTATGAGCGGTATTGCCACAATGACCCATCGTTATGTGGAACGTATAGAAGGTACTGGTGCACATGTTCTCGACACACGTAAAACCACTCCTGGTATGCGAATGCTTGAAAAGATGGCAGTCAAGATTGGCGGTGGCGTAAACCATCGTATCGGTCTTTTTGATATGATATTACTCAAGGACAATCATGTTGACTTCGCTGGTGGTATTTCCAACGCTATCAACCGTTGTCATGCTTATCTTAAGGAACGCAACCTTGACCTGAAGATTGAGATAGAAGTTCGTAATTTCGATGAGCTCAATCAGGTCCTTGAATGTGGCGGTGTAAATCGTATTATGCTTGACAACTTTACTGTGGCAGATACCAAGAAGGCTGTAGAGCTCATCAATCATCGTTATGAGGTTGAGTCGAGTGGCAATATAACCCTTGATACCATTCGCAGCTATGCCGAGCAAGGTGTAGATTATGTTTCTGTCGGTGCTCTTACTCATTCTGTAAAGGGCCTTGATATGAGTTTCAAAGCCTGTTAATCTTTCGCCTATGTATCGTTATATCATAGCATTTATCTTCTCATTGGTGAGTGCAAGCAGTATGGCCTGTACCAATTTTATAGTGGGAAAACAGGCTTCTACCGATGGTTCGGTCATCTGCACTTATAATGCCGATGATTATGGCATGTTCATCAATCTTGCCCACTATCCTGCGGGAATTCATCCCAAGGGAACTATGCGCCAGATTTATGATTGGGACAATGGTGAATATCATGGAGCCATCCCCGAGGCACCTGTTACTTATAATGTGATTGGCAATATCAACGAATATCAGGTTACTATTGGCGAAACCACCTATGGGGGACGTGAAGAGATGATAGACCCTACCGGTATTCTTGATTATGGTAGCCTTATATACATCGCGCTTCAGCGTAGCCGCACGGCCCGCGAAGCTATTGAGGTGATGACAACGCTGGCAGAGACTTACGGCTTCAATAGTAGTGGCGAGACATTTACCATCTGTGACCCCAACGAGGCCTGGATTATGGAGATGATGGGCAAGGGACCTGGTTCCAAGAGCGTGGTTTGGGTGGCTATGCGTATTCCCGACAATGCCATTTGTGCCCATGCCAACCAGAGCCGCATAGGCAAATTCAATATGAAGGACAAGAAGAATGTCCTTTATTCCAAGGATGTAATCAGCTTTGCTCGTTCTAAGGGATGGTTTACTGGCAAGGACGTCGATTTCTCTTGGAAGTGGGTATATGCAGCTCCCGATTTCGGCGGGCGCCGATTCTGCGACGCACGCGTTTGGAGCTTCTTCCGTCATTTTGACAAGGGCTTCGACCGTTATCTCCCATGGGCATTGGGCAAAGATAAAGATGCCGAAGATATGCCTTTGTGGATTGTTCCCGACCACAAGGTCTCTGTCCAGGAGGTGCAGGCATGTATGCGAGACCATTACGAAGGCACTCCTCTTGCCACCGATACTCTTGATATGGGTGGCGGTATCTGGCAGATGCCTTATCGTCCCACTCCGTTGTCATATACGGTTGATGGCGTCAAGTATTTCAATGAGCGCCCGACCAGTACCCAGCAGTCTGCTTTCAGTTATGTCAGCCAGATGCGCTCGTGGTTGCCTCGTGAGATTGGAGGAGTTATATGGTGGGGTAATGATGATGGCAATATGATAGCTTACACTCCCATATATTGTGGAAATACCGTGCAGCCCGAGTGTTATAATACGCCTGGAGCTGATGCTGTTACATTCTCTGATCGCAATGCTTATTGGGTTTGCAACTGGGTAAGCAATATGGTTTATCCTCGTTATAGCCAGATGTTCCCCACATTGCGTGAGGTGCGTGACAGTTTGGAGAATAGTTATTTTGCTCAGCAAAAGAGTGTTGAAGACGAAGCCCTCACCTTATATAATAAGGATAAGGCTGCTGCTCTCAAATATCTCAACGATTATAGCAACACTCAGGCTCAGAACATGCTTGCTACATGGCGTGAACTTGCTACTTTCCTCATTGTTAAATACAATGATATGGTTGTCAAGCCCACCGAAGGACGTACATTCCTGCGTACCAAGACAGGATTGGGAGCCCGTGTAAAGCGAGAGGGTTATCCTGAACAGTTTGCCCGCCAGTTTGTCAAGACTACAGGGACGAAGTTCCAGTCTCCAGAGTAGTCTGATAAAAAATCATATAACCTTGCAATTGTTACAGATTGCAAGGTTTTTTATTTCATTATGTTCATATTCATTTCTTCCATGTTTATTTTTTTATCAGCTGTTAAAGAAATGAAAACATTGCTTCGCCTAATTGGAAAAAATACCGTAACTTTGCAAATATATAATAATAAACAAGTTACTCATGGGTATTTTTGATTTTTTTAGCAAGAAGAAGAAGGAAACACTGGATCAGGGATTAGAGAAAACCAAGCAGAGCGTCTTTGAGAAGATTTCGCGCGCCGTTGCCGGAAAATCCAAAGTTGACGACGAGGTTCTCGATGATTTGGAGGAAGTGCTGATAACCTCTGATGTGGGTGTCGATACGACCATTAAGATTATTGACCGCATCCAGCAGCGTGTCGCACGCGACAAGTATGTCTCTACCTCCGAACTGAATGCCATCCTTCGTGACGAAATCGCAACTCTGCTTGCTGAGAATGATAAGGATAGTTTTGCAAATTGGGATCTTCCTGGCGACCATAAGCCCTATGTTATTTTGGTTGTCGGAGTCAATGGTGTGGGCAAGACCACTACCATAGGCAAGTTGGCCTACCAATTCAAGCATGCTGGCAAGAAAGTTTATCTTGGTGCTGCCGATACGTTCCGTGCCGCTGCTGTTGAGCAGTTGCAGATATGGGGCGACCGGGTAGGAGTTCCTGTTATCAAGCAGCAGATGGGTGCAGACCCCGCTTCCGTAGCTTTCGACACTCTTCAGAGTGCCAAGGCCAACGATGCCGATGTAGTGCTTATTGATACCGCAGGCCGCCTTCACAATAAGGTGGGCTTGATGAACGAGCTCAAGAAAATCAAGGACGTAATGAAAAAGATTCTTCCCCAGGCACCCGACGAGGTAATGCTTGTCCTTGACGGAAGTACAGGTCAGAATGCCTTTGAGCAGGCTAAGCAGTTCAGTGCGGTCACCCAGATTACCAGCCTTGCCATTACCAAACTTGACGGCACAGCCAAAGGTGGCGTTGTTATAGGAATCTCAGACCAGCTCAAAGTGCCTGTGAAGTTCATTGGACTTGGTGAGAAGATGGAAGACTTGCAACTTTTTGACCGTAAGGAGTTCGTTGATTCTTTGTTTAAGTAAAACAGTCAGGAGTAACATGAAAAAGAATCATATCGACTTCATCACCATGGGATGCTCCAAGAATCTTGTAGATTCAGAGAGCCTGATGCGTCGGCTGGAGTCCAACGGCTATCATTGTACGCACGACCCTAAGCATCCTTCGGGGGAGATTGCCATAATCAACACTTGTGGCTTTATTGGCGATGCCAAGGAAGAGAGCGTCAATATGATATTGGAATATGCCCAGCGTAAGCAGCAGGGCAAGTTGTCACGCCTCTATGTCATGGGCTGCCTTTCGCAGCGATATCTGGATGACCTTGAGGCCGAAATTCCTGAAGTGGACAAGTATTATGGTAAATTCAATTTCAATCAGTTGATTGCCGACTTAGGTCCGGCTGAGGGTTCCGTTCAGGCTGGTCCCGATTCGCTTCCGGTTCGCCATCTTACCACGCCTCACCATTATGCTTATGTCAAAATAGCCGAAGGATGCGACCGTCGTTGTGCCTATTGTGCTATCCCGCTTATTACCGGCAAGCACCATTCGCGTCCTAAGCAGGAAATCTTGGATGAGATACGTTCGCTTGTTGCCGGTGGCACCTGCGAGTTTCAGATTATTGAGCAGGAATTGACTTACTATGGCGTAGATATCGATGGCAAGCGTCATATTGCAGATTTGATAGAGGACATTGCCAATATCAAAGGCGTCAAATGGATTCGTCTCCATTATGCCTATCCCAATCAGTTCCCAATGGAGCTGCTTGATGTGATGGCCCGCCATGACAACGTCTGCAAATATCTCGATATCGCCCTACAGCATATATCCGACCACATGCTTGAGCGCATGCACCGCCATGTCTCCAAGCAGGAAACCATCGACCTCGTGAAGGCCATCCGCCAGCGCGTGCCTGGTATTCATTTGCGTACCACGCTCATGGTCGGATTTCCAGGTGAAACCGATGAAGATTTCAATGAACTTGTCGAGTTTGTGCGTTGGGCACGCTTTGAAAGGATGGGCGCCTTTGCTTATTCAGAAGAAGAGGGGACATATAGTGCCCAGCACTATGCCGACGATGTTGCACCAGAGGTCAAGGAGCAGCGACTTGCCCAGCTTATGGCCGTGCAGCAGGATATAAGTGAAGAGATTGAGGCCGCCAAGGTTGGACGTGTCATGCAAGTGATTATTGACCGCAAGGAGGGTGGCTATTATATAGGCCGCACGGAGTTCTGTTCGCCCGAAGTTGACCCCGAAGTTCTCATTCGTGCGTTACGCCCATTGCGTGTAGGCCGTTTCTATCAAGTAAGGATTACAGACTCCGACGAGTTTGATTTGTATGGTGAAGTAGTATGAACAACAAGGAATTTATTGCAGCTCTGTCACAACGCAGCGGATATACCCAGACCGATACGCAGCGGTTGGTTAATTCGCTTATTGACGAGATGGCCAACTGTTTTGGCGAAGGTGAAGTCGTTTCCATTCCGTCTTTCGGGTCGTTTGAGGTAAAGAAACGTTTGGAGCGCGTTGTTGTCAACCCTTCGTCGGGTGTGCGCATGCTGGTTCCCCCTAAACTTGTTTTGGGATTCAAGCCCGCTGCATCGGTTAAGGAACAATTAAAATACGGAGGAGGAAGCGATGAGTAAAGTTGGCATAAAGGAGTTGGCAACCATTCTTGCCAAGAAGCGCAAACTTGATTCCGAGGCAGCTCTTGCGTTTGTCGAGAGCTTCTTTGACGTCCTCTGCGACAGCCTCCGTGATGAAAAGATGGTAAAGGTCAAAGGGCTTGGCACATTCAAGGTGGTGCCAGTCAGTGCCCGCAAGAGCGTTGATGTCAATACTGGCGAATCTATCGAGATTTCTGGCCGTGACAAGATTTCCTTTACCCCAGATACAACCCTTCGAGATTTGGTTAACCGCCCATTTGCGCAGTTTGAAACCGTGATGGTCAATGAAGGTGTTGATTTTACCGCTATAGACGAAGCCGCTAATCTGTCACAAAGCGAGACTGATGTGGATGAGCCTGAAACTGCTGCACATAGCGTTGAACCTTTGCCTGTTGAGACTCAATCACAGGTAAATCCCGAGGCCGAAGAACCAAAGACCGTCGCAGAACCGCAAACTCAGCAGATTGACGAAGTGATAGAAGGCGCCGAGCAACCGGTGGAAGAGGCAGAGGAAGTGGGAGAAGAAAGCTCTGAGTCCCAGGAGGCTGCTCCTGCTTGTCAACCGGAAAAGGAAGATGCCAAGGCAGAAAACATAGAAACTGTTCCCGAGCCTGTAGAGGCTCCCGCCGTTGAAGCGGTCGAGCCTACGCCCATGCCCGTAACTGTGGTTGATGACAGTGCCAAAATGCTTAGCGAAGTCTTGCGCAAGCAGAACGAACAACTGTCTGAAGCTAACGACCTCCTGCGTGAACAGTTGGAACGTTCCCATCACCTTATGCGTCTGATAGGCATCGCCGTCGTGGTTGTATTGCTTTTGGTGCTTGGCGGTGGTTATTATATATTTATCAACTTCAGTCCTTTTGCTCGTCTCGCCAATACGGCCACGACGCCTCAGGTTGCCGTTGTTGCCAATCCACAATCCACAGCCAAAGATACGGTTCCCGTCAAGGTTGTCGAGAAACAGCCAGCGGTCGAGGTGCAGCATAAGGACACCACCAAGCATGTGGCTGCAAAAAAAGAAGACAAGCCTGCAGCCGAGCCTCAGCCCATGACTGAGTATAACAATGATGCCCGAGTGCGTACTGGAGCCTATAATATAATAGGTGTAAAAACGACCGTAAAAGTTCGTGCCGGGCAGACCCTCGCATCGATTAGCAAGTATTATCTTGGTCCGGGCATGGAGTGTTATGTAGAGGCGATAAATGGCACGCGTGAAGTCAAGGAAGGACAGATGATAAAGATTCCCGAACTTAAAATAAAGCGGAGATAGTTTGCTCCTTACAAGAATTATTGGTAATTTTGATGAAACTTAGTGTATAGAATATGATAACTCAAGAGAATTTTGAAAAGCAATATAGCGACCCCATTGAGCAGCAGCAGATAGACAAGTTTGTCTGTGTCGAGATGGGGCGTCAGATACACCGTTACATCAAAGGTATGTCTGGCACGCTTGCCATGATGCATCGCTTTGAAGAGCAGCTGGCCCACCTCAATACCGAACAACGCGAACAGGCGATAGCCCGATATATAGACCTGAACCGCAAGGTGCTTGACGGCCTCGACCTCAAGGTCGTGCTGGCAAGAGCCATTGCCAACTATTGCGACACGTTCAGCTATATGCTCGAATTTATCAACGACAAGCAAAGGGTGAACTTCTATCTCGCCCGTATCAAAAGCAAATATATCCAGTATCATCAGATATATGAAGAGAATGGCAAATATGGCATTCTTGACCATACGGGTAAGGTGATATTGAAGGCTCAATATGATTTCTTGCGTACTCCTTACGTCTATGTAGATGATTTGCGCACAATGCCCATTATAGCCCAGAAAGACGGCAAGATGGGTTTGGTGCTTCCAGACCGTAAAGATACCATTTATGCCGATTTCATCTACGATGACATTACCCTCCGCGAAGAGCCTCCGTACTTTGAGGCTGTAAAGGATGGCAAGGTTACCTTATTATAATACTGCTGGCAGCTGTATCGCCGATTTCATCGGCATCGTGACTATCAACTATATACTTTAGGCCATAGATCAGTATGCCTGAATATATAGTTGATATTTTTATATCGGGCAAGGTCGTTTTCTGGATTATTGTCAGGCCGACCGCTGTCATCGTGATTCGTCGCATCAGTTTTGATGATTGCAACGCCGAGCAATTCTACCATCGCATCGCGGTAAAAGGACTGCATGCACCTGGTTTCTCCGTCTCCCTTGTTCCATAGTATGTCCCAGCCGGTCGGCAGCGACTTGTGTCGGAACGGTTCGAAAAGTGCCGTGACGACGTAATCTCCATGTTCGAGGGATGAAACCATAAAATCAAAGTTCGATTTTATCATTTCGCACCTTGATTTGTTAGTTTCAAACTTTGAAACCAAGAAAAACATGCATTTGGGAGAGATGTCGTAGGATAGGGGAGCCGCGTGGTATGGCCAGGATTTTGTCTATGTCTTCATAGCTGTGCCGAATGTGACTTTTATGCAGCCTATGGTAAGCATTGTGCCTGCAGACGATGTTTGGTGGTGTCTAACAAATTAATTATTAATATGTTCGCATGATAATGGCATCCATGTATGCCAAACGCACAATGATATAATGCAGCCCAAGCCTCACGAATACTGATATTTTTTCAAAAATATGTTCTGAAAAATTTTGTGGTTAACAAAATAAGTCGTACCTTTGCACTCGCAAATAAGGAAAGTCAAAACATGAGCACCCTTAGCTCAGTTGGTAGAGCAACTGACTCTTAATCAGTGGGTCTAGGGTTCGAATCCCTAAGGGTGTACCACAAGACAAATCATTTTGCACATTCCACTTGCACCCTTAGCTCAGTTGGTAGAGCAACTGACTCTTAATCAGTGGGTCTAGGGTTCGAACCCCTAAGGGTGTACAAAAGAGATAATCTGACAAAGATTATCTCTTTTTTTTGGTACGCTTTTTGCATATTCAATAATGAATGTGTAATTTTGCATAACAATTAATAAAAAGGGAATCGAAACGCATATATGAATAATCTGTTTTCACAAAAAGTATCTGATTTATTGGTATTTGCTCGCAAGGAGGCTGACAGACTTTCCAGCCAGGCCATCTGTCCGGAGCATATACTGTTGGGCGTTTTGCATGACGATAGTGGTAAAGCTGCAGAATTTCTGAAACATCTCAATATAAACTATACATCTTTGAAAGAGACTGTTGAGCATCGCATCATTGACGAGTATCGCTACGAGTCAGCCTCAGACAGCGAGATATCGCTCACCGAGCAGGCCAGTAATATATTGAGGTTGGCTGTCTTGGAAGCCCGTTTGCAGCATAGCCAGATGGTGGATGTCCACCATGTGCTGCTTGCTATCCTGCATGACAAGGCTCACACTGCTGCTAAGGAAATTCTCAATGACAACAATATTAAATACGAGGATATGCAGAACTATTTGGCTCAAAAAACCAATAGTGGTCCTGTAGACGGACTTTTCATGTCTGATGACGATGAGGGAGAAACTCCAGAATACGACAATCGTTCTGACCGTGACACGGCTGCTGCCACCAAGGGCAAGGACGGCATGGGAGGCACTCCCGTCATAGACAACTTCTCTGTAGACCTGACCCGCGCTGCAGCCGAGGGCAAACTTGACCCCGTGGTAGGGCGCGATGAGCAAATTCTGCGCGTCACCGAAATTCTCTGTCGGCGTAAAAAGAACAATCCCATACTCATCGGAGAGCCAGGCGTGGGTAAAAGTGCCATCGTAGAAGGCTTGGCACAGATGATAGTTGAGCAGAAGACTTCGCCGCTGTTGTTCAACAAGCGTCTGATTAATCTTGACTTGACTGCAATCGTAGCCGGAACCAAATACAGAGGTCAGTTTGAAGAGCGCATCCGCGCATTGCTGAAGGAACTGGAGAACAATCCAGACATAATCGTCTTCATCGACGAGATACACACGATGATTGGCGCAGGCAGCACACCGGGCAGCATGGATGCAGCCAACATCATGAAGCCGGCTTTGGCGCGCGGCACCATACAGTGTATCGGCGCTACCACATTTGACGAATATCGCAACTCGATAGAGAAGGACGGAGCCTTGGAGCGCAGGTTCCAAAAGGTTCTGGTTGAGCCGACCTCTGCAGAAGACACCCTGTGTATCCTGCAGAATATCAAGTCTCGCTACGAGGAGCATCACCATGTCGAATATACCGACGAGGCTCTCAAAGCGTGTGTCCGTCTTGCCGATAGATATATAAGTGACCGTAGTTTCCCCGACAAGGCAATCGATGTCTTGGACGAGGCCGGCTCCCATGTGCATTTGTCTCATGCCACCATCCCTGCCGAAATCCGACAGGCTCAAAAGGAGCTGGCCGAGATTAAGGACAAGAAGCAGAGTGCTGCCAAGAAGCAGAACTTTGAGTTGGCAATAAGCTATCGTGACCGGGAATTGGTCTTGGAAAAGGAATTGGCGGATATGCGCAGCAAGTGGATGTCTGGAGAAAGCGAACAAAGGGAAAAGGTAAGCGAAGCAGACATCGCAGAGGTTGTCGCTACGATGACCGGTGTGCCCGTTCGGCGCATCTCTGAAGGCGAGACCGCACAGTTGAAGACGCTGGCTGCCACACTCAAGCAGACCGTAATAGCGCAGGATGAAGCTGTGGAAAAGGTTTCCAAAGCCATCATGCGCAATAGGGTGGGGCTGAAGTCGCCCAACCAGCCTATTGGCGTCTTTATGTTCCTCGGTCCAACCGGTGTCGGCAAGACCCATTTGGCCAAGAAGATAGCTGAGCACCTGTTTGGTTCTACCGACTCTCTCATACGCATAGACATGAGCGAATATGCCGAGAGCTTCACCACTTCCAGACTGGTTGGAGCTCCTCCCGGATATGTAGGTTATAATGAGGGCGGCCAGTTGTCCGAGAAAGTGCGTCGTCATCCCTATTCAGTCGTTTTGCTCGATGAGATTGAAAAGGCCCATTCCAATGTTTTCAACATGTTGTTACAGGTGCTCGACGAGGGTCGTCTTACCGATGGCAATGGTCGTCTCGTAGATTTTCGCAATACCATTATTATTATGACCTCAAATGCCGGAACGCGCCAACTGAAAGACTTTGGTCGTGGCATTGGCTTCTCCAAGCGCAATATCTTGGGCGCTGACCTTGACGAGGATGATAAGAGGTATGCGCGCGATATCATCATGAAGAGCTTGAGCAAGCAGTTTGCCCCCGAGTTCCTCAATCGTCTTGATGATGTCATCACCTTCGACCAGTTAAGCATTAAAGCTCTCGAGAAAATCGTTGACATTCAGCTTGCCGACTTGTCTGAACGCCTCCTGTCAATGGGCTATCGTCTTAGCATAACCGATGCAGCCAAGTCGTTTATCGCCAACCATGGATATGATGTGCAGTTTGGCGCACGCCCATTGAGACGAGCCATACAGACCTATATAGAGGACAAACTGTCGGAAGCGTTGATTTCAGAAGAGTTCACCCCCGGTCAGACGATAGTCATAGACAAGATTACGGATAAAGATGAGCTCTCGTTTACGGTCGAAACCGAAAACAATGCAGATACCGCGCAGCCATCATAAGCGCACCGAATATTGAGACATTAACTGTTCAAAAGCAAACAGATGATAAACAATTATAACAAGAAGAACGATTATGCCCAATATGTGGCGCAAGAAGATGATACGTTGCTCTCATGGCTCCTTGCCAACCTTAAAGAGAGCCGCTCCAAAGTCAAGGCGACTCTGCAGGGACGTGGCATAAAAGTCAATGGCAAGCAAGTAACCCAATTTGACTTCCCCATCCATAAAGGAGATAAGATTTCAATCAGCCGTTCAAAAAAGAACGACCAGTTCAAAAGCCGCTATCTCAGTATCGTCTATGAAGACAAGTACCTTGTCGTGATAGAGAAAAACGTGGGCATTCTGAGCATGGCAGCTGGTCATTCTTCGCTCAATGTCAAAACAATATTGGATGATTATTTCCGTCGTACACGCCAACGTTGCACTGCTCATGTCGTCCATCGACTGGACCGTGATACATCTGGCCTGATGATTTATGCCAAAGATATGCAGACGGAGCAGATACTGGAACATGATTGGCATAATATCGTATATGACCGTCGCTATGTTGCTGTTGTTTCTGGTGAGATGGAAGACAACGAGGGTACTATTGCCAATTGGCTGAAGGACAACAAGAACTACGTGACCTATTCATCGCCTACCGACAATGGTGGTAAATATGCCGTCACTCACTTCTATGTATTGAACCGTACTACTGAACATTCTTTGGTAGAGTATCAATTGGAGACAGGGCGCAAGAATCAGATCCGTGTTCACTCTGCAGACATGGGACATCCGGTATGTGGCGATGTCAAATACGGTAATGGCGATGACCCGCTCGGCCGATTGTGTCTTCACGCTTACGTACTGTGCTTCTATCATCCTGTGACACACGAGCGGATGGAGTTTGAAACAATGATACCCACACAATTTAGAAAACTCTTCAAATAAACGATATGGATATTAATTTCACCTATTTTATCTTCATTCTCATTGCTGTAGTCGTGGGCGTGATAGTAATCAAAAAGATAACAGGTTGCCTAATCAAGACAGCCATTCTGGCAATAGTCGTAGGCATTCTGGCTTATATCTATTTTGCCTACTTCAGGTCATAGGTGCCTAATTGTAGGTTTATAGATTATCATACATAATGTGGGCGTGTCCATTGTTTGGGCACACCCACATTATTTGTTATTAGGGGGCGCATCCCGTGTTCTGGGCAAAAATATACTGAAAATATTTGGCAGTTAAACAAAAATCATTACCTTTGCAACGAATATTGACGGTAAAGTCAAAAAACACAATAACAAAGATTAAAGATAAATCAATGCAAGCAAACATTCTATTCGGTTTCTCTTGGCCATGAATATGAAGTATAATTCATATAGGTCCAGATAACTGAAAGGGATTGTTGTGCGCGTTCATTGGTTTATTGATACACCATGAAACGGAAGGCCGTTTCATATTTTATAAATTTCACTTTATTCATTTAATCATTTGTTATTATGACTGATATTGTATCTGTTAGAGTCGTATTATCCGACTCCTTCCATGTTTATTATGACATTACGTTTGCCTCTCATCTCAATAGAGGCGACAAGTATTCAATCTCTAATTATGACCATACACTTATGTGTTATGTCAACGACTTCCAGCCTCAGCGCATTGGTATAAAGCGTAACCGTCTGCTCATCCGATGTGAGTCGCGATATGCCATGCTGTCAAACGATTATTTTGCAATCTTGACATGCAATGACCGGGCTGTGGCCAAAATATCCTATAACCTGTCAGCCGATGACAGTGTAAGCAACCTTACGACCACTACGCTTACCCATGCCATGATGGAAAGTATAGTCGTAGAGATGCTCTCACGCAAAGAGTTTTACCAGTTGGAATGGGATAAACTTGGAGATTATCCTGGGATAACTCCAATCAAGCAGCGTGCCATAGAATTGTTTCGATGGAAAATGTTCAATGAGCGTCGTTATATCATGAATCTGAAGGATGTGCGCCCTTGCCTTAACTTTACAGTGAGCAGCGATGATGCCCAGTGTCTGACAAATCCTCTGCAGAACTTTGCTAAGATTGTAGACATGACATGGAATGTAAACGATGTCGATTTGTCTTCTGTCATTGAAGAGGGCAATGGCTCCAATTTATTTCAAACCGCTGATAAGTATTTTGAATCTAATCAGACTTTCTATATTCTGCACCACATTGGCAGTCTGCTCTGGGGAGCAGGAGCGTCTTTAGCCAAAATGATAGAGTCGCGTATGAAAGTGAATGGTGGCGTTGGCTTTATCTTCGTTGGAACGAAGGCAGAAATCACCCTGCTTGGTGAAAAGTATCCTAAGTTGATTGCCAAAATCGATGAGCAAAACCACTTGGAATTGCAGCCCATGGATGTTAAAGAATTCCTGTCGGGAGTGCAATGCGAACTGAGGAAAATGGACTTGCGTTTGTCTTCAGATGCATTGAATGAATTGAATATAGGACTGCTGCTTCGGTCATTACAGAACACTCTGCCCAAGTTGTCGCTATCTATGCTTTCGCGCTTTGTCACAAAGGGACTGGCAGAGCGTTTTGTCAAGCGTGTAGCAAATACAGATAGCGTTGTTGAGCCCCAATCGGCTATACAACTGCAGATGATAGATAGCCGCGATATTGACTGGAGTATGTTCGAGACAGCCAGCCTGAGTGTTGATGACGTCATGCATTCCCTGTCCAATATGGTCGGATTGACTTCTGTCAAGAAGGTTGTCGCAGATATGGCCTCTCTCGAACGTTATGCCCGTCTTTGTCAACAACAAGGAATCAATATTTCACGTGTTTCCAATCACCACATGATATTTACGGGTAATCCAGGTACTGGCAAAACCACTGTGGCCAAGAAAATAGGTCAACTATTCCACTCTCTTGGCGTGCTGTCCAAAGGTGATGTCATAACAGCAGAACGCGGAACCATAGTTGGAAGATATTTGGGGGACACCGAAAATAACATGCAAAATCTGTTTGCGCAAGCAAAGGGCAATGTCTTGTTTATAGATGAAGCCTATTCTCTGAATACCGGAGCAGGCGATAAAGCGGATTTCGGCAATAGAGTGATAGAGTGTCTGCTAACAGTCTTGGCACAGCCCAATCCTGATATGATAATTATTTTGGCTGGCTATCAGAACGAAATGGACAAGATGCTTGATAGCAATCCTGGACTGAGAGGACGATTTACCCACTATCTGCATTTTGAGGATTACAGTTCAGAGGAACTGCAGGAAATTGCTCAAATGAGAATTGCTTCAAGAGGATTGAAACTGTCTCTCAGTGCCAATGAAACCTTGGCTGACGCTATTGGCAAAACCCTGAGGGATAAAACCAATGGATTTGCCAATGCGCGATGGGTTGAGCAGTTTGCCGATAAGGCCATCTGCCACACCGCAAACAGAGTCCTGGCTTCTCACCTGTTTACTCAAGACTATCTGGTAACCATTACCTCAGAAGACATTGAAGCCGCCTATAATGAATTGACTATCGGTAACAATTATGTGAAGCCTAAAATTGGCTTCGCATAATCTGTAATCAGATGCCATCAATGAGTTTCATTCTGTTCTGGCATATCCCACTATTGCAATTGCTCATGAATTTAAGAGCCTTAGCTTTGGCTTGTTTCGCAAGTCTGTGCTCGTTGTTTTCAATCAACGCAAGGGCTGTTTCAATATAATATAGAGCGCAGTATTGAAGCACGGCATCGTCTTGACATTCATTGTTCTCCTTACCGTCTTCGATGTTTGCTTCTTTGACAGCCTGTTCAAAGAGTGATTGCGCATCAGCCATCAGATGGCGGTGTACATAGGCGATGGCCTCAACAATCTTTATACATGCGAGACCATCATCAGTGGGATATGACATAGTAGGATTGTTTATTAATTTGATAGCCTCTTGCTCTTTATTGCAATAAATGAGGCATAATGCTTCGTCTCGAATAGTATGATCCCAATTACTAAGGTCATTTTCGCCATCATCTTCTTCCGCGATCTTGTGTATATACTGATAGATGTTTAATGCCTCTTGGTATTTTGCCTGCTGGAAGAGGCATTGTGCCTTGTCATATTCGGCATCGGTGATGTAGCTGGTAATGAAGTCGTCATGATGTTCGTTGGCTCCATAATCATTACAAACCGACAATGCTTCTTGATAGTGGCCACGATATATCAATTCTTTCCGTAGCTTTTCGGCGACTTCTCGTTGGACATAATATTCAAGATGAGACTTTTTCATCTGGTTATATTTGCCTATAACGGCGTCTATGTCATTATAGTCCTCATCGCGTATAGGTAGCACTATAGGCAGCCCGCAAAGATTGTAAAGGTGGGTCAACGTCTCCATGTCATTGATATCCATATTGTATATCAGTTGCATGATGACCTGACCAACGGTTCGTTTGTCTTTAACTGTTGTGTCGGAATATTGGCGAATTAGTTTTGCCGTCTTTTCAACAAATAGTATGAAGATATCCGCTGACGATGAGTGGCTTAATTCATCAATCTTCCTGATGACTTTGGCAAGTTCTTCCTCACAATGAGGAGATTGGGTAATGGCTTCGATGGCGGCACGGACAATGGTCTCAGTCCATTCTTCGTATCTACACAAACGGAATAAAGCCTTGCTTATGGGATAATCAGGCAGAATCTGCCTTACCTCGGATAAGTATTGAGTGACACATTCGTCTATAATGTACCTGCCATTTAGTATTATACATTTAATCTTGATATGCAGCTTTATATAGTCGGTAGTCTGTCTTTCATCAAATGCTTGAACGGAGGACAGATATTTTACCCAAACTTCATCGTATGTCTCTGTAGGTTCAGGGTCGTTAAGAATATAGTGGTCAACACACTGCATATAAAGCAGACCGGCCAAAGAGATATCATTGTCTTCGATGAGGGGTAAGGCTGTATAGAAATCTTCTTTGGTGATGAATTGATAATAGTTGCGGGTGTAGTGTTCTAACAGTTTTGTATCAACTGGCTTGGTATAGTTGTTGTTAACCAAGTGGATAAATCTATTCAAAAGATACTCAATGCCCTCCTTCTTGACTCTCTTGTCTGTACTCTTGGTTTTGAGCTGGGCCAATCTGGTTTCATCAAATGCTCCTTCCCGCATTGCCTTGTTTCCTGTCAAGATGGCTTCCTGATTATTTCCCTTCAATGTCAATAGTTGGCACTTGTTTGTATAGTAACTCTCTGCGTCTTTATCTTTTATCTTCTCATTATATGCTTCCAATGTGTCAAGTTGAGCAGCTGTAGCATAATCGGGATATTCTATCAGGCAATTGACCAGATTGAAAGCAATGGTTTTTGCAGCCTCATCATCAAGAGTAGCCAATTCGTAACTTTTAAGAAAAGCTTCAAGGGCCTTGTCGTAATATGCTTTGGACTTATCACCACTCACCTTGTTTATCATGCTATAAGAGCAGAGGGCAATAATATTGTAAAAGTCCTTAGCGTAGTGAGATGCATTCACTGTCTTGGCTTCCAGTGATTGTTCACAGAGATTGATACAATCTACATAACGAGCTCCAAGATATAATTGTCTGACTGCCTGATAGGAGCAATGGTGGTATTTGGAGTTATTATGAACTGCCTTATATGCGTCAGCAGCATTTGCATAAGACTTATATGCCTCGTAATAGTCTTTGTCGGACTCGAAACAATCTGCAGCCTGCGAATAGAAATATGCATTCAGCTCCGTAGAAGAGGAGGCGATATAATTGTTTAGTTCGAGGTAAGCTGTAGCCGCAAGGTAATATTCCCTGAATATCAATAACTGTTCTGCCAATTGCTGGAGTGTGCCGATTGCGTTGGCATGCGTGCATGATGATAAAATATTCCACATTCGCTCCATACATTGATGGACATCTGGGCTCTTGCCTAATTTGACTTGTAGGATGAACATATAGCGCTCACTATCTACTTTTTGTGTTGACTGTTCGATGGTGCCATCACGCATACTCATAATCTTATCCTCTATCTCTTGGGCATTTGCCAAATTGTTAAAGGTCAAATCAAATAGTATTTCAATTCTGGTTATAATAAAGGCATACTTATTAATATATGCCACTGTGTCAAGCATGTTTTCTGCTTCCTTTCTATTCTCCAATCGTATATAGCATTGGGCTGCTATAAGTTGAAAGAGAGTTTTTTCCATATCGCCGTCTTCATAATGGTCTAACATCATGTTGGCCTGTTGTAGTATATGCTCAACGCGGTTCGTATCCAATATTGTCTCTATACTATTGAGCAGAAGCGGCGTCTGTACATAATCTATTGTGCGTCCTGGACTCCATGTGTCTTCAATATTAATATCGTCGTTGAAGTGTTGTCCAACAGCATAATTTCGTAGGTTATTCTTTATTTCTCTCTTCATTCCCCATGGGAGCAGAAGTACCCAATTGACATTACGAACAATCCGGTTGATTTCACGGGTGCGTATGTCTTCTGGCAGTAGCATTGAGGGTAACGTGATAGCTGATATTAATGCCATAAATTGAGATCGGTAATTCTCTGGGGAAACAAAAAACGATAAAAGTATCAGACGGTATAATGACCAACACGAAAGCTGGCCGGATATGACATCATAGCCGGCTTTGTACAATTCTGGGTAAAGGCCATAGAGTTCGGTAGGAGGGATGTTCGAATCGGATATAGCAGTTATCGAACGGATGCGTTGATATAACTTCCCCCATTCCTGGGTCTCTGTATAGAGTTTTACCAGTTCAGTGTTATTGCGGCGAATGGAGTTCTGGAAATGTTCTTCGATTGTGTTGGCAGACAACAGATTGATGAGAATGAATCCCAAGAAGCCATTGTGACGCTTTGCCAGTTGGCGACATTGCTTATCTATATTGTCGGTTTCTTTCTCCAATAGTATTATGGCTTGGCGCATAAATGATTCTTTCTTAGCTCTATCGCCGATGTAACGTTGAATGACTGCTTTCTGCAGAGATTGATTAGCGAGCATAATATGCCCGTCGATGTCAATGGCAAGCAACCGCAGCGCGCCATAAAGACTTGCCCATTCTATTGGAGGCAATGACAAATGGCTTGCCAACAGATTTTCGGCCAGACCAGTTTGGGTAACGGCAAGAAGACATAAAACTTGCGCAGTCAAATCGCGTCCGTGCTCTTCTTCAACTCCTTCAATAATAAGGTTATAAAAGTCGTTTTCATCACGTGCAGACAGGTAATGGTCAATGTATTCGTCAACTCTTTCGTAAATGCCAAATTCTTGAAGTTCATTTAGAAACATTATCAGTAATGAGGGATTTCTCAGTATGTTGCATCGGGCAATGTGCAGATACTGATTGTCTACGAGATGTTTGGCTTTGATGGCAAGATAACGTTTGGTTATCTCTATGATATCAGTAGAAGATAAATCGCATAGTTCATAGTGCTGCATTGAACGACAGGCTTGTTTGAATTTTTCGTCAGCAGCCGTGACCACTAGACAGATTTGGTTGGGCAGTTGGCTAACCCATGCCATAGAGAGGTCGTCATCTCCAATAAGACGGTCAACTCCATCTAGCATCCAAAGGATACGCTCGTTATAGTGTGCATTTTCAAAGATGTCTTTAAGGGAAATGGGTGTCTCATCATACAAGTCAATGTCGGCAAAAGTCGGACAAGTCTGTCCAAGTTTCTTCAAGAACATGCGATAGCACTTATCAACGGTGTTGATGTCGTTATCTATATAGGTGCGAATAATGGGTACAAATCGTTCGGTGTATCCTTCTTCGTGTATTCTTTCGTCATTTACATAACCAAAGCCATATTCATCTTCTGCCAAATAGATTCCTTCAGCTCCATCCTCGTTGGTAGTATTCGCATAATAATTCGCAACAAATGCACTTTTTCCCATTCCGTTTTTACCGATAACAAGACGATGTGTGTCGAAATCAGCTGCAGCTGTAAACAAAGCAGGAATACGCCCATTAATATAGACCTGTCTTAACTCATTTTCCTTAGCCCGCTGTAGCTTATCGGCAATCGAATAGAAATCCAGATTCTCGTCAGGGTAGAGGTCATTGATTTTGGCCATTAGCTGATTGTATATTCTGCGTCCCAAATCCTTTGGGGTAGTATAGGATGTAGCACTGCAGAGTCCTTTACTTTCGGCTTCTGCAATGCAGGTCTTTAGTCTTTTGAGCTTCTCGATCTTTACTTCATCGGTTTCTCGTTTATGCTCTGGTATATAGTTGTCTTGTCTGATGAAGAACATTGCATTGACGGGCGTCTTGCTCTTCAGAGCCCCATATTGCATCTCTATTTCGGTAATCGACATATTGCTATTGAGATACCTCTCTATCCATGGGTATTTCTGCAAGAGACGGTTGTTGTCTCCATATCCGTTGGCACCTGGAATCCATCCATATCTTCCGCCAATCATTCCGATAAAGAATGGGCGTGTATGCTCTATCTCATCAATACATATTTCTATTACTTTGCCGCTTTTTGAATCTTCTTCAGTAACGCCCCATCTCAAATCAATAACAGAGAAATTGACGTTACGGCGATGACATTCGGCCTTTATCATGGGGAATACTTTTTTTACAAGGTAGTTGCGTTCGTCCTGCATATCTGCAAAGGTGGATGACAAGAAAACGCGAATCTGTCGTTTGGCAGTATTGGTGCTCATACAAATGATGTTGGTTTCGGTAATAAGTAAACTTTCATTACAAAAATACTTATTTATTCTGAAAACCGAAAATGATTTATACTATTTCTTCGGTGCAATTCCAAAAAATATGGTCAACCATTGTGTTGACTACATACATTTTTATAACTTTGCATCAAAATCTTATTAATAGTTGCAGTATGGTAATTGACTTTGATGACATTAAAGAATGTCGTACGATGAATTTCAAGGGCGGTAAGGGGCCTTTGGATTCTCGAACTTTTTCAGATGATAATGTAAAAATAATGTATTCTACTCTTCGTTCTGGCTCGTCTACTGGTTTGCATACCCACAATGGCAACAGCGAGGTAATCTATATTATAAGTGGTGAGGCTACTTTCCACTATGATGATACAACGGAGGTGGTAAGAGTAGGACAATGTCATTATTGTCCAGAGGGACATTCGCACTATATGGAGAACCTAACCGATCACGATTTGGTGTATTTGGCCATAGTGCCACAGCACAACAAGTAATTAGTTATTGGGTACAGAGTAGAGAAGCGCAGGGATAAAACCTTCGCTAAGACCGGTTATCTCTTGCATATCGGTCATAAGTTTTTTGGCCTTTTGAAAGAGGTGATTGCGTTTAAGCATCTCTACCAATTTGTCCTCATCATAATCTGCGTTATGTAATAATTTATAACATGAAGCATAACGGGATAGGAGAGGGCAGCCCCTTTTTTTGTCTTCTATAATTTTAGATATTGTGGCATAGACAATGTCAATAGCATTTCCAGTCTGGATTGTTTCCTCATTGCAATCTGCTTGCCTAATGCTATTGTCAAATGTTTCTATCTGTCTGATGTCCATTAGGGGTATGCGTATCTGTAGCCTCTCCAGGGCGTTGTGTATGTAATCTATTATTCCTTGGTCATAGGAATAAAGCATAATATGGCGCCATTGCTCTTCTGAAAATGTCTGTATTCTTGAAGTGACACCTCCAATGAATGGGTTGTCTTGTAGTAAATTATAGTCAAGGCCAATCTGAAACAATGAATAGACGTCTTGGCGCAAACCGCGGTCTATAGCCATTTCAACATGTGTGTCTATTATCTTCTGGTAAAGTTTAATAAACTTGTCACACATGTCTTCTTTGCTAATGGTTTGTGTTACAACTGCATTGGGAATAAATACCAAGTCAACGCATTGAATGATACGTTCCAAGTAATTCTGCTCTGTTCTGCTCCAAGCATGGATGGCTTGAGATGATTTCATCATGCTTTTTTGTAATACAAACCGCATAGATGATTGAGTGTTGGTCCAAGGAAGGATTTCGCCCAAAGGGGAATATAGAGATGGAATGTGTTTGCTGGCTGTCGTAGAAATGAGTCTACAAGAATAAAGGTCATTTCCTCCCAAAATATGAACAAGGTCTAAGGTGGGGTCCAACTTGTCATGACGGGTCAGTGTCTGGACTCTGTTGCCCAAACCTTCACTCAACAGGTTGGCAAATGCATAGGCCAAAGGATCCTTTGCACAGCTGGAGGAAATATAAAGACCAATCTTCATAATTTGTGACAAGTAAATTCAATCTTATCAGTAAACTTGTGCAAAAGGGCAGTCATCGCATTGTGCCAGATGATACGAAGTTCATAGATGGGAATAAGAAAAGTATTTATCTTGATATCCAATTGCCTAATAACTTTTCGGGCCTGGATAATGCGTGTAAAGAGTAAACACAAAAACAGAAAGGCTGCAACTCCTAATGAAATCCAATGCTTTGTAATTCCGCTTGCGACTGCCAAACCTATGAGGACGATATAGGAAAGATGGAGTACAATCTGATCAGTGATATAGGTCAAGCGAGTAATAAAACCATGCTTAAGATGACGGCGAATTTCCCATGCAGCAACTGCACGGTTACGCCAAATATGGCGCGATGGCGTTTGCTGGATGAGCTGCGCCTTAGGATTAACAAATACGCTTGTCTCTTCTCTTGTGGCATATCGATTCGTGAGAATCTCATATTCTCCACCTATAAGGTGTAGGCTTCCTAAGAAGCCTTGACCTTGCATGAACATGTCTTTACAGAATAGCAGGCTGTTAGAATTGGAACCATAAGCGGCTCCACTTACGGCAGAATGCATATAGTAAAGTGAACGATGTAGATGCTCAAACTGATAAAAGCCTTTGCATGGCTCTTGGTAATGGGATACAGGCATGACCATGGTACAGGAAGATGGGTTGTTGGCCTGTACCAATAGCGTCAGGGTTAAATCCGAAGCAGGACTACAATCTGCATTGACAAGCATTACCATTTGATGACGTGCCGCTTTTACACCTAAAGTTACAGCCAGTTTGGTTCTGCTCATGTAACGTGACGTTTGGGGTACGAAGGTTCTGTGAATATCATGCGTTGTCGCAATGCGTTTTAACACATCGTCAGCATAATGGTCCTCCTCGTCGGTAACAACGATTATCTGCAAATCTGCGTTATACCGTTGAGTTAACCATAATGGGAGATTTTCCTCCAATGCTTGGGCATTGCCTTGAGTTATGATGACAAGCGACAATGGGGGATTGTCAGTAGCGTCTTCATTAGCTTCCGCATTGAAAATTCTTCGGCGGAATGGGTTGAAAAGCCATGCGAGAAGCAGAATGAATAACGCGACCAAACTACATACTATAGTAAATGTGTCGAATATCATAATTCTTCAGAGATATATCCTTTAGGTAGTTGTCGGCAATTATAATGGCTTGCCATAGCTTCCCCATAAGCTCCCGCGCTACGGATGGCGATGAAATCACCACGATGAGTACTATTGATATCAATGGATTTCGCAAAAACGTCGCTTGATTCGCATATGGGGCCAACAACATCATAGGTGGCAAGAGGAGCTTCGCTACTGATGTTTTCTATCTTGTGATAAGCCTGATAGAGCGCAGGGCGGATTAAATCGGTCATTCCTGCGTCTACGATTACAAACTGTTTGTGTGTCCCTTGCTTCACATAAAGGGTTCGAGCTATGAGAGTTCCACATTGGCCCACGACAGCACGTCCCAATTCAAAATGAAGATGCTGATAAGGCCGTAACTTGAGATGTCGGGCGTAACATTCAAAATAGGCCTTGAAATCAGGGATAGATACGCGGTTGGGGTGGGCATAGTCAATGCCCAATCCGCCTCCAACGTTAATAATGTCAATGCGTATATTATGCTGCTCCATTTGCTTCTGGATGTCGTTGATGCGATTACACAAGGCCTCAAAATCTCCCATGTCAAGTATCTGTGAGCCGATATGGAAATGTAATCCCATTATATGTATATGGGACATAAGATGCGCTTTCTCAATCACGTCCATCATATCGCCCAAGGCAATACCAAATTTGTTCTCAGCAAGTCCTGTGGTGATGTTGGCGTGGGTATGTGCGCCTACATTTGGGTTGATGCGAAGACAAATATTTGCCTTCTTGTTCATCTCCGCAGCAAGTTGCTGGATAATTTCAAGTTCGGCAAGGCTCTCAACATTAAAGCAAAATATGCCTTTCTCCAAGCCCAAACGAATTTCCCAATCGCTCTTGCCGACTCCCGCATAAACAATCTTGTTTGCAGGAAAGCCCGCTTTACTTGCTGCCTCGATTTCACCACCGCTTACACAGTCTGCTCCTAATCCTGCCTGACAAATGATGTTGAGCAACTTGGGATTGGCATTGGCTTTTATCGCATAGTGTACTTCAAACCGCTCATAACGTTCAACCTCTTTGTGTATCACATTCAAGGTGCGCCTGAGCAGTTTTGTATCATAATAATAGAATGGTGTCTCAATGCTTTGAAACTTGTCTATTGGAAATGTTCCTTTCACTTATCCTGATTTTTTTCAATATGTCCTTTAATTACTTATGCTTGTTCGAAGAGTTCTTTGCTAAGGTTCTGCAGAGCTCTCTTCTTGTCAGCTTCCTTAATGAGGAATGAAATGTTGTAATTGCTACCGCCATATGAAATCATGCGTACAGGAATGTCCTTCATTGCATGAGTTGCTAACGACTCGAATCCCAAGTTGTTCCAGTCCAAATCACCAACGACACATATGATACACATATCAGAATCAACGGTTACGGTACCGTATTTCTTAAGCTCATCTACAATTTCCATAAGATGCGCGGCATTATCAATGCTCATTGACACGCCTACCTCACTGGTGGCAATCATGTCAATAGGAGTCTGGTAGCTCTCAAATATCTCGAACACTTTGCGGAGGAAGCCTGTAGCAAGTAACATTCTCGATGATTTGATTTTTATGGCTGTAATGTTATCTTTTGCTGCCACCGCCTTTATCTTGCCATGCATGATTACATTGTCAATGATGGTTCCGGGAGCATCTGGATCCAATGTGTTCTTCAGACGAACAGGAATACTTGCGTATTTGGCTGGTTGCACACAGGTAGGGTGGAGTATCTTTGCGCCGAAATAAGCCAACTCTGCAGCTTCTTCAAAGTTGAGTTGAGGGATGGCTTCCGTGTGCTCAACGATACGTGGATCATTATTATGCATGCCATCAATGTCGGTCCATATCTGAATCTCTTCTGCGTTAAGTGCTACACCTATCAGAGAAGCGGTGTAATCACTACCTCCTCTTTGGAGATTATCTATTTCTCCGTATGCGTTACGGCAGATAAATCCCTGTGTGATATATACTTGATGACCTTGATGGTCATTCATGATATCCGTTAGCTTCTCCTTGATATAATGTGGGTCTGGCTCCACATTCTTGTCCGTACGCATAAAGTCCAAGGCGTTAAGCAGGCATACGTTGAATCCTTGCTCCTGCATATAGTTGGCAACCATATTGGTGCTGATGATTTCACCTTGAGCGACGATGGACTTCTCCTCAAATGAAGTAAACAGGTCTTTGGTGAAAGAACGCAGATAGTTAAACTCTTCACGAAGGAATGAACGTGTTTTCTCTTTATACTCTTCTGTAGAATAAAGGGTTTCCACATGGCGCATATATGTATTTTCAAGAGCATTAATATGCTCGTTGGCCCCTTCAGGATTTTTCTTATAGAGGTAGTCGCTGATTTCGACTAAGCTATTGGTGGTCCCACTCATTGCTGAGAGAACTACAAATGTCTGGTCATTTGACTTTGTGACAAGTTGTGCAACATTCTTCATTCTTTCAGGAGAGCCTACTGATGTGCCTCCAAATTTCATCACTTTCATAATACCGTGTATTGAATTGAAAATTATGTTTATACTTCTATTTTTTAATCTGTTGTCTGGGCATCTTCACTGAGATCCATACTATTATATTCGCTTGTTACGTCCTTGACGCTTCCATCGTGACAACGATATACTATGCCGGGGAATTTGTCAAGCATTGGTATATTGTGAGTCGACATAATCACTGCCGTTCCGGTTAAGGTGATATCCTTGAGTAAACGTACTATGTATTCTGCTGTCTCGGGATCCAGATTGCCCGTCGGTTCATCTGCGATGATGATATCGGGATGATTGAGCATCGCACGTGCAACAACGATGCGCTGTTGTTCTCCTCCAGACAGTTCGTGTGGCATGCTGTTCTTTTTGTCAGATAAACCAACAGTTTCCAGAACTTCATCTATACGTGCTTCTACTTTGGCCTTGTCTTTCCAACCTGTTGCTTTCAGAACGAATAAAAGGTTCTGATATACAGAGCGGTCATGAAGCAATTGGAAATCCTGGAAGATAATGCCCAAATGGCGTCGTAGTTCCGGAACATCCTTACGGCGTAATGTTAGCAGGTTGCGGCCAAGTATTTCTGCTTTTTCGCAATCTTCACTGTAGAGGTCGAGTTCGCAATAGAGAGACTTGAGCAAAGAACTTTTGCCCGAACCTACCTTACCGATGATATAGGCAAATTCACCTTTGTCGATGCCAAAATTGACATCTTTAAGAATGACAGTATCTTGTTGGTAGATGTTTACGTGATTATATTCTATTAGCATGATATCTTAATATGTTTTATTTGTTAGCCTTGTCTATGCGACGTTGCCGGTCCCATTCGGGGTCATGTCGTTTCTTCAGTTCTATGGCCACATCATTCAAACTGAACCCTTTGCTGGTGAGAAGTACTATAAGGTGATATAGCAAGTCTGCAGATTCATAAACAAGATGCTCGTTAGTCCCGTTGGTTGCTTCAATTATGGTTTCGCATGCCTCTTCGCCGACCTTTTGCGCCATCTTGTTTATGCCTTTCTTGAAAAGGCTTGTGGTATAGCTCCCTTCAGGCATCTGCTTAAACCTGTTTGTAATAAAATCTTGCAGCTCAGAGAGAAACAAGATTGGGTCGGCTATATTGTCTTCTCCCCAACATGTGTCAGTACCTTTGTGGCATGTAGGTCCCAATGGGTTGGCTTTGACTAACAGTGTGTCGCAATCGCAATCGAGTTGCATGCTTACCAGCTCAAGGAAGTTGCCAGAAGTCTCTCCTTTTGTCCACAAGCATTGGCGGGAACGGCTCCAGAATGTTACCTTCCCAGTGTTGATGGTATTCTCATATGCTTCGTTGTTCATAAAGCCAAGCATAAGCACTTTACGAGTCGTTGCATCTTGTATTATGGCAGGAACCAGTCCGCCCATCTTGTCGAAGTCAATATTTGTCATTTTTTACAATCTCACGTTTATATGTTGACTATTAAGATATTGTTTAAGTTCAGGTATGCGTATTTCTCCAAAATGGAAAACACTTGCAGCCAGAGCAGCATCAGCTTTTCCTTTCTTAAACACATCACTAAAATGCTCTGGTTTACCAGCGCCACCACTGGCAATTATTGGAATCGAAAGTATCTCAGAGAGATGTGCCAGTGCATCGATGGCAAATCCATCTTTTACCCCATCATGGTTCATGCTGGTGAAAAGTATTTCTCCTGCCCCTCTATATTCTACCTCACGTGCCCAGTCATACAGGGTTAGAGATGTACGTTCTCTACCTCCTTTGATATAACAATTCCATTGGCCTTCTTCATATTTTGCGTCGATTGCACAAACGCATACTTGAGAACCGAACTTTCCAGTAATGTCATTGATGAGTTGGGGATTTTTAATTGCTGCAGAATTAACACTCACCTTATCAGCACCGGCATAGAGCAAGCGTTCAACATCATCAATGGTATTGATACCTCCTCCTACAGTGAAAGGAATATTGATTTCTGATGCTACCCGAGTTACCATTTCTGTGAAAGTGTTACGTCCTTCTGCACTGGCGGTTATGTCCAAATATACCAATTCGTCTGCGCCGGCCTGACTATAAGACTTGCCCAGTTCAACTGGATCGCCAGCATCGCGCAGGTTAACGAAATTTGTACCCTTGACAGTCTTGCCATCTTTTATATCAAGGCATGGTATGATACGCTTTGTGATTCCCTTTGGGATAAACAGACTATGAGTGTCTATACGCCCTTCATAAAAAGCTTTTCCGAATACCACGGAAGGAATGCCCGCTTTGGCAAGGTTATGGATGTCTGCAGTCGACGAAACACCACCGCTGGCTATAAGGTGCAGGGTGGGGTGGCGTTTCATGATATCTGCATATAGTTCGATGGCAGGTCCGGAAAGGGTTCCATCTTTGCTGATATCCGTACACAACACTTGTGTTACACCTTGGTTGATGTATTGTTCCAAAAATGCAAAGAGGTCTATCTCTGAGTCTTGTTTCCAACCGTTGACAGATATTTTTCCATAACGTACGTCTGCGCCGAGGATTATTCTATGAGCACCGTAATGGTTGAGCCACTCAACAAAAAGCCCAGGCTGGGTAACGGCTACACTGCCAATGGTTAGCAAAGAAGCCCCAGCTGCAAAAGCCTTTTCTATATCCTCCTGTGTTTTTATCCCTCCGCCAAAATCTACTTTTAATCGAGTCTGGCTTGTGATATCTTTGAGCACGTGTTCATTGACAATGTGGTGTGACTTCGCTCCATCAAGGTCTACGACATGAAGACGCTTAAATCCGAGACTTTCAATGTGTTTCGCCACATCAGTTGGATTTTTGCTATATACGGTTTGGGCATCGTAATCACCACAAGTGAGTCTTACGCATTGACCATTGATAATGTCTATGGCAGGTATAAGTTCTATCATAGGTTCAAGAAATTATTAAGAATGATTTCACCTGTTTTCCCACTCTTTTCCGGGTGGAATTGAGTGGCATAGAAATTGTCTTTGCAAAGGCATGCGCTAAATGGAAGTATATGATACGCCTCTGCCGTAGTCCATTTACATGTTGGCACGTAATAGCTATGTACGAAATATGCATAAGATTGTTCGCCGAGACCTTTGAGCAGAGGGTTGTCGCAAACAATATTAAGTTGATTCCAACCCATTGCGGGAACTTTGTCGTCTTTATTTTCAGGGTGGAATCTCTCAACATCAATAGGAAATATGCCCAAGCAATCTACGTCACCTTCAGCCGAACGGCGACACATAAGCTGCTGGCCTATACATATCCCCAAAACTGGTTGAGTAAGATGGACAAGAACTTCGTCCAGGCGATGTGCTCGGAGATAGGACATCGTAACACTTGCTTTTCCCTGTCCAGGGAAAAGAACTTTGTCGGCAGATGCTAATTCTTCAACGTCATCTGTGAGTATAGGGTTAACACCTAATCGTTTCAGTGCGTTTTCTACAGAGAATATGTTGCCGGCGTTATATTTAACTATCGCAATTTTCAATATCGTTACACTTTAGCAATTTCTGCAAGTGCAAAGATACAATTTTCTTTTGAAATATGTGAGGTTTAGTTATATTTTTTACGCATCATCGCCATCAGGAGTCTTGAGAATGATACTTGTGGCTCCAATGGTGAAAAGTGTACCGTTCTGTATGACTCGACGTTCGCGGTCGCCAAGGATTACGTTGTCAACAAATGTGCCCGTATAACTTGGTCCATCACGGAGTATATATTTTAATGCTCCATTTTTGTCACGTTGTACAGTAATAATACAATGGTGCATATCTATGCTTGGGTCGACAGTTTCAATAGGACAGTTTATGCCAGACCCTTTCATGTATCTGCCTATTATGTTTTCTCCCATGTGGAGAGGGATAATCTGCTTATAATGGAAAACATTCTCGATTACCACAATCGAGCCGAAGGTGGTATCCTCTACCTCTTCTTCGGGATTCTCATCACGTTGAAGACGTCGTAATTTGGAAACTCCCATACGTATTCCAAACTGTTTTCCGCACCTGTCACATACAAAAACAAGTGATTGGCCTTCTGTGTATTTGGTTTCGTCAAATAGTATATACTGATCGCATTTTGGGCATCTTACTCTTTTCATCAGTCTTTCATTTTAGTTACCCAACAATCAGAGATGCCAGTATTCTTCTGGATGCGAATAGCCTCTAAAGAGGCTTCTCTTTCAGATAAAAAGCGACCTAAAACCACTTTGGTATAGTTTCCTTGCGTTGTCACCCGAGCTTCCATGAGCCCTTGCCTGTGTAGCTGCTCAACATATGCGTTCGCATTTTTAACTGTTACACGGCTACATAATACAATAGTATAATAAGGACTATGGCTAATTGTGTCTGATGATTCTGCCATGGTGTTCTTAACGGCCTCAACGGAATCTTTATTCTCGACGTCTAACTTTAGTTGAGCCTTTTCTATATTCTCGCATCGTGGCATAATTCTTAGGAGCATATCAGTATTGATACGTGCTTCGTTAGAATTCAAATCAGAATTATTTATAGGTGATGAGATAAAGAAAAATGCGATGATGGTTATGCATGCCACGGCAATATTGCGCAAGGTGCTCAATTTGATGGTACGCTCCAGTTCCTCTTCTTCTTCGTCGCTATCCATCAAAATGTCAAATGGGCTTACCTCTTTTTCGGGGGTGTCAATAGCAGCCGGAATGGTTTGGACAGATGAAGATGCTATCGGCTTCATTATGAATGAACTTAACCCATACAATTCAGGAGTAAGAATTCCTGCTTCACATGGCTCAAATTCATATTTGCCATACTCGTTCAGGCGAATAATACCTAAATCATATAGCTCGTAACTGCCATTACACTCAATATGCTGACGCAGTTCTCTTACCTCGTCCTCTATACGGCGCAAGGCTTCTGGATAACTGATGTCGTATGCTTCGATATATGATTGAGCCAACAAAGAATCATTCAGCGTCAACTGAGGGTTGAATCCAATAGTGCGCTGCGGTGGCAAGAAGAGATTTTCCTGTTCGTCGTAACGTGCATCTACATGATGAGCCATGAAGCCCCCAAAACCAGGGACTATCACACAGTCGTTGCTCAAAAGTAGGATTTCAATATGTCTTTCGAGTTCAATCATTATTTGCAAAGTTACGGATAATTGACCGATATACCAAATAAATATTATTAATTATTTCAACATTTTTTTAGTGTCTTTCGTATGCTCTTTATTTACAGTTGTTTGCAATTTTGAGCTGTTTTTTTGAAAGATTTTGTCCTTTCGCAACTTTTTTTTGAAAAAGTTAAAAGAATTATTTGGCAGTTAAAAAAAAAGGCGTATCTTTGCAAATGTTATCCTGAAAACAATCTTTTTACCTTAGAATAGCTAATACCTATTGAAGAGTGAAAGTGGTCGCTGTGAAGCTGACCGCTTTTTTTATTTTAATACCATATACATTGCCAATCATTTACTTGGCGGTTTTTGTGATGATGTTGCAAGCTGATGTTGATGGCTTTTTATGTACGTTGTCATAGATGATGGGCTTGCGATAATCCTTTCCTTTCAGCTGGAGGGTAACGTTCTTCAGTTTTACTTGCCCAATATTTCTAAAATACATGCCCCAACAGGGGAATACTGGCCATTCGCTGAAATCTTTCCCGTCAAACCATGAGGGAAGGGTAGGGTCATCTTTTCCCACGAACTCCATATGCACATTGCGCATGCAGACTAAATCAGTGGGAGCGCTTCCCCAACTTTTTACTGATAATGCCATATGGTTGACATTGGTTGCCTTGACGTCATCAATGACGATTATACCAGCTGTGTTGTCTTCACTTAATGTGACACAGATAGGAGTCAGTACATTATTTATAATACAATGCTTTATGTATATACCATCCAATCGTCCGGGAGCTTTGCCCCATCCTCCGGGTTGAATGTTGATTGCGGATTCTGTCGCTGTGCGGCCCGATGTAATGTGTGGATAGACACCTGGACCTTCAAATCGGCAATGAGATACATGTACATTGGTCGATGGCATTATCATACGTATACCATTGCAAGATGAGTTGAGCGTGCAATTGGTTATCTGTGCTTTTTCCCAATAGCCACCAGCCAAAGCATCGTCGCCGGAATGAATGTTACAGTTGCTAATATGGAGACGCTTGGCTCCGCGCACATGGATTCCATCCCATCCGCCATTGATTTTGATTCGTTCGTAGCGGGTGTTTTCTATCTTATAGGCCAGGAATGCATAATTGGCCGAATGATTAACTGTGAAATCGCAGAAACTCATGTCCTTACAGCCCGCCAATAGGACAGTGTGAGGACCACGCATGTGTTCTTCACCTTTTGGATTGCGTACATTGTCGCCGTCTATGGTTCCTTCGCCACATATTCCTGCATTATGTACACCTATGGCAAATATAAGCGAGCGCGACCATTCTGGGTCAGTAGCGCTGTTATAGTTTACCGTTCCTTCACCGCTTTCATATTTAGACAAATCAAGTGTAGTCTTTAGCGATTGATAGTCTTCAAGGCGTGGGGAGCCTTTCAATACTGCCCCCTGTTCCAGAACAAGCATGACATTGCTTTTGAGGTAAATGGTGCCGGTTACAAATGTACCTGCAGGAACTACGACCTTTCCGCCTCCCTTTTCGGCCGCAGCTTCTATTGCCTTGTTGATTGCCTGCGCGTTGTTGGTTTTACCATTGTCTGCCACGGCGCCAAAGGTAAGGATACTGATAATGGTTGATAGTAATAAATTCATCTTTTGTATATTAAAAATGAGGGGACACGATGACCGTGCCCCCTCTTGTTATTATTATTTGGTCATAGAATATGGCTTGTCCGTAGCCTTCAATCCTCTGCTCTTGTTGGGCTTGGAGGTCATGTCAAACTCGATAGTAGCTCCATTGACCAGCTGGTCATGTGTAAAATAGAGTTTGGTGTAAGGACGGCCATTTACGCGGACGTTACGGATATAGCGATTGCGGTCGCTTACTCCAGGAGCTTTGATGGTGACGGTCTTTCCATTGGGAAGATTAATCTGCATATAAGGCAGGAAAGGAGCGCCAATGACATACTGGTCGCTACCAGGACAGACGGGATAGAAACCCATGGCAGAGAACAGATACCATGCCGACATCTGGCCGCAGTCATCATTACCGCTCAAACCACGGATATTGTTCTTATACATCTGATCCATAATGGTACGCAGACGCTCTTGAGATTTCCATGGAGCTGAAGTCCAGGCGTAGAGATAGGGAATGTGGTGGCTGGGCTCATTGCCATGTACATAACCGCCAACCAGTCCCTCTTCGGTAATGTCTTCGTTGTCCACATAATACTTCTCTGGCAAGTGCATCTGGAACAATTCGTCAATACGTTTCTGGAAAGCCTTGTCGCCTCCATACAATTTCATGAGACCATTGACATCCTGAGGAGCTTGGAAGGAGAAGTTCCACGAGTTGCCCTCAATGAATCCCTCGTCATAAGTCTGGTATGGATCCAGGTCTTTCTTGAACTCGCCGTTGGCATAACGTGGAGAGGCAAAGCCTATCTTCTTGTCAAAAGTATTGCGATAGAACAAGGCACGCTTGGCATATTTGTCCGCAATGTCTTTGCGTCCCATTTTGAGAGCGGCGGCATAGATGGTCCAGTCATCGTATGAGTACTCGAGTGTGTTGGATGCTGCTGTCTTGTCTTTGTCGTATGGAGCATATCCCAATTCCTTGTATTTGTCAACGCTTGGGAAGTAAGAGCAGTTGGCGGTCTCGTCCATAGCGCGGAGAGCTTCGTCGGCATTGAGAGCGGCGCCCTTGACGAGAGCGTCGGCTACAACCGTAACAGCATGGTATCCCGTCATGCACCAACCTTCATTGCCCATAAGACTCCAAACTGGCAGCATGTGCAGGCGATTCTGCTGCTGGTGGGCTATCATAGACTTCACCATATTCAGGTTGTGCTCTGGCTTTACCAACTGGAGGAATGGATGTTCTGCACGATAAGTATCCCAAACCGAGAAGATAGTGTAATTGTCAAAGTCATTGGCTTCATGGATGTTGCCATCTACGCCACGGTATTTTCTATCCACGTCCATGTAGATGGAAGGGTTAATCAGCGTATGATATAAAGATGTATATATCATAGCCTTCTGGTCTTCGCTTCCTTCGACATCAATACATGCAAGTTCCTTTTCCCACAGAGCCTCATTCTTGGCACGGGCCTGTTCGAATGTCAAACCTTCAGCTTCGGCTTTGAGGTTCTTGAGTGCGCCCTCGGTGCTGACAGCAGAAAGCGCAACCTTTACGGTGATAGGTTTGCGGTCGGTATTGTCAAAGTTGAAATAGGTGACAACGCCCTGGCCGGCAATCTCGGGGAAATTGTTGTATATGTCAAACTTGCGCCAGAAGCCACGGTACTTCAGTTGCTTCATGTCGCGATAGCCATAGGTCTTGATAGGCTTGCTCAGACTGATGGCAAAATAGGTATAGTTGGCTCTTGACCATCCATTGGTGATGCGATAACCAGTGAGCAGCGTGTCATTCTCCACACGCAGCGTGCTCCACAGCACCTTGCCGTCGTAATTGTAGATGCCGTGCATGAGGTCAATTATCAGGCGGGCCTCGCTTACATCGGGGAATGTATATTTATGTACGCCCACGCGGGGAGTGGTGGTAAACTGCGCACGTACATTGTTGTCGGCAAGAGTCACCTCGTAATAGCCTACCGATGCCTTTTCTGTGTCATGCGAATAGCGTGAACGATAGCCCGAGTCGGGGTCCTTTGCAGTACCGGGGTTGAGCTGCAATTTGCCAGTCTGTGGCATGATGAGAATGTCGCCCAGGTCACTGTGGCCAGTGCCGCTCAGATGGGTGTGGCTGAAACCTACGATTGTCGGGTCGTCATATTGGTATCCGGCGCAATAGGAATAAACCTCGGTTTGATACTTGCCATCCACATTCTGTGGAATGGTGTCGGTTTCGGGACTAAGCTGCACGATACCGAATGGTGAACAGGCACCTGGAAAGGTATGGCCCATACCGGCTGTACCAATCATCGGGTTAACATAACTCGACCTTGTGCGTTGCTGCGCTTGGGCTAATGCACACATGGCCATCATTGTGATAGCTGATAAAAGCAGTACTTTCTTCTTCATGATTATATTACTGATATTAGTTATTATTCTTGTTGTCTATTATTCATGGTGGTATGGCTCACCTTTTATTATAGTGCAAGCACGATAGAGCTGTTCGGTAAATACCAGACGCACCATCTGGTGCGAGAAGGTAAGTCGCGAGAGGCTCAGCTTGTCGTTGGCTCGTTGATAGACATCGGGAGAGAAACCGTAGGGGCCACCTATCACAAACACCAGGCGGCGCGATGTCTGCTGTCGCTTTTCGAGCCATTGGGCCAGTTCTATGCTTCGCAACTCTGCTCCATGTTCGTCCAGGAGCACCAGCGTATCTGAGGCTTGCAGCTGTTTTAGTATCAGCTCGCCTTCACGCTCTTTCTGCTGCTCTTCAGAGAGGCTCTTGGTGTTCTTGATTTCTGGTATGGTGATTATCTCAAAGGGCATGTAGTGGCCGATGCGCTCGGTATAGTCCTTGATGCCTGCCGCAAAATGCTTGTTCGTGGTTTTGCCAACCAGAATTAATATTGACTTCATTGGCGATTCTTGTTTTTAGGAAACCAACCTTTGTCTACACGTTTTTTCTGTTCAAACAGTTCGCCTATTGACCATAGGCAACTCGCCCCAATCACTCCCAGAAGACTGGAGAGGATAACCTGGGCTATGCAAAGCGAGGCTATTATGGCGCCAATCCCCAACACCAGGAATACCCACCATGGGCCGGTTCCAAAATAATATTCAGTCTTGATTACTATCGGATGGAATACTCCGATAATAAGAAAAGTGCCGAAAGCGATTATCAAGCCGGTGAAAAACATAATAAATACACGTTTATTGATTATTGCTTGCAAAAATACAAAAAAAAATCGTCTAATTGGCGATTATCACGGATATAATTTGTTATCTTTGCATCAGACTATAACAATTTATTTAACGTAATATGGAAAATAATGCACAATTGATTGCTCAGTGTACAGAAAAGGCACAGCAATGGTTAACTCCTGCTTTTGACGAGGCTACTCGTAAGGAGGTAGAAGCGCTCATCGCTTCGGAAGACAAGACCAATCTCATCGAATGTTTCTACAAGGACCTTGAATTTGGTACCGGTGGACTTCGTGGTATCATGGGTGCTGGTAGCAATCGTATGAATATCTATACAGTTGGCATGGCAACACAAGGATTTGCCAACTATCTTAAACTGAACTTCAAGGACAAGGAGCAAATCTCTGTTGTAGTATGTCATGACTGCCGCAACAACAGCCGTCTCTTTGCCGAGAATGTAGCAGCTATCTTCTCTGCTAATGGTATCAAGGTATATCTCTTTGACGATATGCGTCCTACTCCAGAGTGCTCTTTCGCAATCCGCCATCTCGGATGCCAGGCAGGTGTTAACATTACTGCCAGCCACAACCCCAAGGAGTACAATGGCTATAAGGCTTACTGGGAGGATGGAGCCCAGGTGCTGTCACCCCACGATACCGGCATCATCGACGAGGTCAACAAGGTTACTGTAGCCGACGTGAAGTTTGCTGCCAACAAGGACCTTATCCAGATTATCGGCGAAGAGATTGACAAGGCATACCTCGAGAAGATACGTACTGTATGCATCGACCCTGAAGTGATTAAGCGTCAGAAAGACCTGAAGATAGTTTACACTCCTCTGCATGGTACTGGTATGATGCTGATTCCCCAGTCACTCAAGTTATGGGGCTTTGAGAATGTACATTGTGTTAAGGAACAGATGCTGCGTAGTGGCGATTTCCCAACAGTGGTTTCTCCTAACCCCGAGAATGGCGAGGCACTGACTCTGGCTCTCAGAGACGCCAAGGAGATTGACGCCGACATCGTTATGGCCAGCGACCCTGATGCCGACCGCGTAGGTATGGCCTGCAAGAACGACAAGGGCGAGTGGATACTTATCAATGGCAACCAGACCTGTCTGCTCTTCCTCTATTACATCATTACCAACCGCAAGGCAATGGGCAAGATGAAGGACACCGACTTTATCGTCAAGACTATTGTTACCACCGAGGTTATCCGCAAGATTGCCGAGAAGAACCATATCGAAATGCGCGATTGCTACACAGGCTTCAAGTGGATTGCACGTGAAATTGCCATCTCTGAAGGTAAGCAGCAGTTTATCGGTGGTGGCGAAGAGAGCTACGGCTTTATGGCCGAAGACTTTGTTCGTGACAAGGACGCCGTTTCTGCATGTTCTCTCTTGGCTGAGATTTGTGCTTATGCCAAGGACAAGGGCAAGACTCTCTACGAATTGTTGATGGAAATCTATCTTGAGTATGGTTTCTCAGAGGAATTTACCATCAATGTGGTTAAGCCTGGCAAGACTGGTGCCGACGAAATCAAGCAGATGATGACCAACTTCCGCAACAATCCTCCCAAGGACCTCGCAGGAAGCAAGATAGTATGTTCTAAGGACTTCCAGAGCCTGACCCAGACCGATAGCGAGGGCAATGTCACCAAACTTGATATGCCTGCTACCAGCAATGTGCTGCAGTGGTTCTGCGAGGATGGCACCAAACTTAGCGTAAGACCATCGGGAACCGAGCCTAAGATTAAGTTCTACTTTGAGGTCAAGGGCACTATGAAGTGCGCAGGATGCTATACCCGTTGCAAGGAGGAAGGTATGGCCAAGATAGAGGAAATCAAGAAGCAGTTGGGTCTCTAACCCAACGCTCCTATAGCCAATAAATAGATTTAGGTGTCTGATTGTCGTCATGTTGACCAATCAGACACCTTTTTTATGTGCTTGAATTTCGTCAGTGATTATGTTGATTTCTTTTCCAACCATGTTGAAGGTAATTTCAAGGTTTGAAATGACGGTTTCGTGGTTGGCAATAGATTTTTCACGGTTTGATTTCTGCAAATCGTAGTTCGCAATCACTTTGTAGGTGGTCATGGGGTAGAATGAATCAGACAGGGGCTTGGCGGAATTAAGAACCGGCTTGAAAAAAGTGTAGGTAAGTTTTGTAATCTCGCCATTTTTGAGTAGTTTTGCATTTCAAAAAAGACAAAACGACAATGCTCAATTTTATATCTTTCGGAAGCGGTAGCAGTGGTAACTGCTATTTTTTTTATAATGACACTGACAATCTGATGGTTGATGTCGGTGTCGGCATACGAACGCTGAAGAAACACTTCTCTAATTATGGTCTTTCTCTGTCGCAGATACAGAATATCATCGTCACCCATGACCATGCCGACCATATCAAGTCTGTGGGCTGTATCAGCAAGGACTTCCATATTCCGGTCTACGCCACGGCCACGGTCCATCATGGCATTGAGCGAAATTACTGTGTAAGGGCCAAGGTTCCGGTTGGCAACAAGCATGTGATAGAAAATGGCGTCATGCAGAAGTTGGGCAATTTCAATATTACCTCATTCCATGTGCCTCATGACAGTATGGACTGCGTGGGCTACCAGATAGAGCATGAGGGTATGACAATAGTCTTGGCAACCGATGTGGGTGAGATTACCGATGAAATCAGAAAGGCTATCAGCGTCGCTGATTACCTGATAATTGAGGCCAATCACGATGAAGCCATGCTGATGAGCGGCCCCTATTCGGCCTATCTCAAACAGCGAGTGAGTGGTCCCAACGGACATCTCAGCAATAAGAATTGTGCCAAAGTAATAGCCGAAGAGGCTTCAGAGAAGCTGAAACATATATGGTTGTGCCATTTGTCTGAAGAAAACAATCATCCGGAACTTGCACGCATAACCATAGAACAGACATTGGCAGAAGCCGGAAAACCGATAGGAGGCAGTTTGAAACTGGATGTACTGAAACGCAAGATACCGACAGGTGTATTCAAACTTACTTCTGACGACGAGCAAGATTAATATAGTACCCAATCTTATATAACGTGAACAACATCAAGCGGGGGCAGGTCACAATCTGTCTCCGCATTTTGTTTTGTATCAATCGGAACAATGCTCCAGCCAGATGATGCAGGTGTATGCGTTCGACAACTTCCGTTACGGCGATGATGCGGGAATAGTCTTTCAGTTGGGAGCGGTGCCGGTACAGGGTCAACAGGCTTTCTTCTACTTTTAGCATATATGATTCGTTGGTCTCAAAATCATAATAACCCACGGGATTGTCAATATGCTGAATGGGAATGCCTGCTCGGCACAACTGGTCGCCATACGCCACGTCTTCATATCCGTAGCCTTCGTAGGAAACGTCTAATGGGTGGGCGATAAAGATGCTTCGGTCTATGCAGAAGTTGGAGGTGTGAAAGTCTTTATAGCAGTTCCGTTGTCTCACCGAGGTCCGATGACTGTGCTCGGCTTGGCGTTCATACTCATAGCGCAGATTGCCCGCATGATTTCCCACGATACTATAGCCGCCATATATTACTGGGGCTGAAGATGCAAGGTAGGTTTTCACAAAGTCTTCGGACACGATGCACATATCTGAGTCGATGAAGATCAGACGGTCGTATTGCGCTTTCTCGGCAAGGAAGTTGCGGATAGCCGCACGACCCATATTCTGCTCGTTGCGTATGAAGGTGCAATTGACCCAGGTGCCGATGGTGCGATTCTGACTGACGGCTGTCTCATCGATAGAACCATCGTCTGCAACGACAATCTCCCAAGAAGGCAACTGGGCCGAGGCGCACTGGCGGTGCAAATCGCGCACAAGCTGGGTGCAGTCGCAATTGTATTCAGGTATCAGTATGGACAGTCCTTTCATATCTTTATGCTTCTTTGAGTTTGTCTGCCAGATACTTGCCGGTAATGCTTTCCTTGCAAGTCGCCAGATTTTCTGGCGTTCCCTCAAATACCAGGCCACCACCTTTGTCTCCGCCATCGGGTCCGAGGTCGATGACCCAGTCGGCACACTTGATGACCTCCATATTGTGCTCGATAATCAGTATGGAATGACCTCGCTTGATAAGCGAGTCAAAAGAGTGGAGCAGTTTCTGGATGTCGTGGAAATGCAAACCGGTCGTAGGCTCGTCAAAGATAAACAGGGTGGGGTCGGCTTTCTCTTGCCCAATAAAGTAAGCCAATTTGACACGCTGGTTTTCGCCTCCCGACAGCGTTGAAGAGCTCTGCCCCAACTTGATATAGCCAAGTCCGACATCCTGAAGAGGCTTCAGGCGGTTGACAATGACTGGTTGGTTGTACTGGGTAAAGAAGTCGATGGCTTCGGATATGGTCATGCAGAGCACATCGTAGATGTTCTTGTCGTGGAAGGTAACATCGAGGATGTCCTTTTGGAACCGCCGGCCGTGGCAGGCTTCACACTCGAGCACCAGGTCGGCCATGAACTGCATCTCTACCGTGATGACGCCTGCGCCCTTACATTCCTCGCATCGTCCGCCCTCGGCGTTGAACGAGAAGTATTGGGCAGTATATCCCATCTGGCGCGAAAGGGGCTGGTCGGCAAACAACTGCCGGATGGCATCGTATGCCTTGACGTAGGTAGCAGGATTGGACCTGGTGGATTTGCCAATAGGATTCTGGTCGACAAACTCGACGTGCTTGATGGAATCCACGTCGCCCTTGAGGGACAGATACTCTCCTGGTAAATCGGCAACCTCGTCGAGTCTGCGCTTCAGTGCGGGATAGAGTATACCCTTGATGAGAGAGCTCTTGCCCGAACCCGACACACCGGTGACGACGGTCATGACATTGAGCGGTATCTGTACGTCTATGCCTCTGAGGTTGTTCATGCGGGCGCCCTTGACCGTCAGGGAGCGATTCCATGGACGGCGCGATGCGGGTATGGCTATTGTCTCTTCACCTGTAAGATATTTCACGGTATAAGACTGCGGATAGTCCTTGACGGTAGCCTTAGACAGCTGGGCCATATCGCCTTCGAAGACGATGCTTCCTCCATGCTGGCCTGCATCGGGACCGACATCTATCAGGTAGTCGGCGGCACGCATGATTTCTTCGTCGTGCTCTACCACTATCACGGTATTGCCCAACTGCTGCAGTTCTCTCAGAACTTTTATTAACCGTTGGGTGTCGCGACTGTGAAGTCCGATGGACGGCTCGTCAAGGATATAAAGAGAACCCACAAGCGAACTGCCGATGGCGGTGGTAAGGCTGATGCGTTGAGATTCGCCTCCAGACAGACTGTTGGACTGGCGGTTCAGCGTGAGGTATTGCAGCCCAACCTGACACAGGTAATCCAGACGATTGGTAATCTCTGTCAACAGGCGTTTGCTTACTTTCTGCTCATACTCGGACAGTTGCAGATTCCTGAACCATTCCAGCAGGTTGCCTATGGGCATCTGTACGAGGTCGGTTATGCTTCGCCCATTAATCTTTACCCAGTTGGCCTCCTTCTTCAGACGTCCGCCACGACAATCAGGACACGTGGTGCGTCCACGATAGCAACTCAGCATCACACGATATTGTATTTTATACTGGTTGTCTTTGACCATCTGGAAGAAAGAGTCGATGCAAACCTTGTCATGAATGTTCATGTGTTGCTCGGATGGCAGCCCATGCCACAGCATATCCTTCTCGGCTTGGGTCAGGGCATTGTAGGGGGTGAAGATGGGGAAGTTGTCTTTCTGTGCGCGACGGCAGAACTCTTCCTTCCAAGCCTTCATTTTCTCTCCATGCCAGCATTTGATGCATCCCTCATAGACACTCAGCGTAGAATTGGGGATAACCAGTTTTTCGTCGATGCCGATGATGCTTCCAAAGCCCTCGCAGGTAGGGCAGGCGCCTACAGGAGAGTTGAAGGAGAACATATTGTCATTGGGCTCTTCGAAGGTAATGCCGTCGGCCTCGAATCTTGTGGAGAACTCGTAGGACAAGTTGGACGGTATGAATACCAATACGCAGGTGCCGTTGCCTTCGTACATGGCGGTCTCTGCCGAATCGACCAGGCGTGACACCTGGTCATTCTCTGCCGAAACGGTAAGGCGGTCTACCACTATATATATATCTTTGGCATCGGGTAGGGGCTCGGTGCTTGCGAGAAGGTCGTCCAGACGCTGCACCTCCTTATTGACATACAGGCGCTGGTAGCCTCCCTGTCGGTACATTTCCAACTGCTGAGCCAGAGTGCGGTTTTCGGCCACATGGACAGGGGCCAATATCAGAAAGCGGGTACCCTCGGCAAACTGGTGGGTGCACGCTATGATGTCTTCTGTAGAATGACGCTTTACCTCCTGGCCGCTAATCGGAGAGAAGGTCTTGCCTATACGTGCGAAGAGCAATCGCAGATATTCATATATCTCTGTAGATGTACCTACGGTAGAACGCGGGTTGCGCGAAATTACACGCTGCTCAATGGCAATCGCTGGTGGAAGTCCCTTGACGAAGTCATACTCGGGCTTGCTCATTCTTCCCAAGAACTGACGGGCATAACTGGAGAGAGACTCTACATAACGGCGCTGTCCTTCGGCATAGAGCGTATCGAAAGCCAATGAACTCTTGCCCGAGCCACTGACTCCCGCTATGACAACAAACTTGTTGCGGGGGATTGATATATTGATATTTTTCAGGTTGTTGACCCTTACGCCTTTCAGTTCTATATAGTCCATAAGAAGAATAATTGGTAATGCTTAAGTAATGGTGAGTGTGAAAAACACAATCACCTTGGGTATGCTAAAGATTACCATTTGTAATGCCCAAGATGATTGTGTTAGAATATTATGATTATCTTAGAGGCTGAGGAACAGTCTGTGTATCTCTTCCGAGTCATTGAGCTCGGGATGGAAAGAGGTAACAAGCTGGCTACCTTGGCGTGCGGCCACGATATTGCCATCGACTGTTGCCAATACTTCTACTCCCTCGCCCACAGACTGGATGTATGGAGCACGGATGAATGTCATAGGTATCGGATGGTCGATGCCCTTGAACTCAGACTCGGTATAAAAGCTGCCCAGCTGACGTCCGTAGGCGTTGCGACGCACGGTAATATCCATGGTGGCAAGTCCGGTGTCGGTCTCGTTCTCGATATGCTGGGCGAGAAGTATCATTCCTGCGCATGTTCCAAAGACTGGCATTCCGTCAAGGATGCGCTCGCGGATAGGTGTAAAGAGCCCTGTATCCTTGAGCAACTTGCGCAATGTGGTGCTTTCTCCGCCCGGGATAATCAGACGGTCGATGGGTTGTTGGAAATCTTTTAACTGTCTGATTTCAAATGCTTCAACACCTATGTGCTGAAGCATCTGTTCGTGCTCGATGAAGGCTCCTTGGAGAGCTAATACACCTACTCTCATTTGCCACGTTCTGCCATAAGCAGTTCAATCTCCTGCTCGTTGATACCAACCATAGCTTCGCCCAAGTCTTCGCTCAGTTCTGCCAGTTTGACGGGGTCATTGTAATTGGTAACAGCCTGTACGATGGCGGCTGCGCGCTTTGCAGGGTTGCCACTCTTGAAGATTCCGCTTCCAACAAATACGCCTTCAGCACCCAACTGCATCATGAGGGCGGCATCGGCAGGTGTGGCAACACCACCAGCGGCGAAGTTTACTACAGGGAGCTTACCATTCTCGTGAACATAGACAACGAGGTCGTAAGGTACCTGGAGTTGCTTGGCAGCTTCATAGAGTTCATCCTTGCTCATGCTGGTAATGCGACGGATTTCGCTCTGCATCATGCGCATGTGGCTAACGGCCTGAACGACATCGCCTGTTCCAGGCTCGCCCTTGGTACGTATCATGGTAGCGCCTTCGGCAATACGACGGAGGGCTTCTCCCAGATTCTTGGCACCACATACGAAGGGCACGTCAAACTGGGTCTTGTCGATGTGATAGATATTGTCGGCAGGAGAGAGTACCTCGCTCTCATCGATATAGTCAATCTCGATAGCCTGCAGAATCTGTGCCTCTGCAATATGTCCGATACGGCATTTAGCCATTACAGGAATGCTGACAGCCTCCTGGATTCCCTTTATCATCTTGGGGTCACTCATACGTGATACACCGCCGGCTGCGCGGATGTCCGCAGGGATTCGCTCCAATGCCATTACGGCACAGGCACCAGCTGCTTCGGCGATACGTGCCTGCTCGGGGGTTGTTACGTCCATGATTACACCGCCTTTGAGCATCTGAGCCAAGTTGCGGTTCAAAATTTGTCTTTCTGTTGTCATTGTATATGATTTTTACGATAATTACTTGGAGTATATCCAGTGATACGTTTGAAGAACTTGGTAAAGTGAGCCTGTGAAGAGAACTGGTATTCATAGGCTATTTCCTGAATAGTCTTCCCTGTGTTAAGAAGTTCGTTGCAGATTGCGTCTTCCAGATGCTGCTCTATGATGGCTTTGGGTGTCATGCCGCTGATGCGGTTTGTAACCTGGGCCAGATAGCGCGGGGTGACATTCAGGAAGTCGGCATAATAGGCAACATCGCTCCGCTGCTTGAGGTAGGCGGTTATGGCCTTGGTGAAATCGCGGTAGAGTTCGGTGCTGCGGTTATGCGAACTGTCATCGGGAGAAACGTGGATGCGCAGATACTCGGATGCTTTCTGTATGGCCTCGTTTATCGAGTTGCCTTGCGAGAGATAATAAGTAATGGCGGTGGAAAGCAAGTTGGAATATCCGTGGACAGGGGTGTCGTCGAGCAGTGAGACATTGTCTGGGGATGTATTGCCTAATACCAGCGTAGACTCCTTCCTTCTGAGAAGTATCAGCGAACAAAGGGGCAGGAGATGCTGGCGTATCATACCTATGAGATGGCTTTCCATCAGCAGGTCGCCGTTACTGGAAAAGACAACTGGGTCATAGATAACGTATGAAGGCTTGTATCGGCGGAGGTAATTGATGATGACCGATAAGGTCTGGAGATTGCGCACCATTCCAACCTTGACGATGGGGGGCTGCATATCATTTCCAATGGCTTCAATCTGGTCTGCAACTACTTGGGCGGGTATGTCATAAAACTCCTGAATACCAAGCGTATTCTGGATGGTGATACAAGTGACTACAGAAACCATACGGCCTCCAAGTTCAGTAATGGCTCTGATGTCCGCCTGAACACCAGAGCCTCCTGTATTGTCTGAACCTGTAATAGTCAGTATTGTATCCATTGCTCGTCTGCCTTTTGCTATGCAAAATAACGTATTATTTCTGACATATCAAAGAAATGTTCTTGAAAAGACAATAAAAACGAGCAATTTAGCAAAATCTTTGTTGCTGTTAATAGAGCCTCTTGGCCTGGCCGTTGATGATATAAGGTGTGTCGGGCTTCATCCAGTCGGGGAGAGGAGCTCCCTTGAGATAGTGGTCGAAGAAATCAGATAGACGCTTGCTCAGGTCTTTGGCATTCTTACGATTGGAGAGATTATGGGCCTCTCGGTTATATTCAAGCAACCAGGCGGGTTTGCCCAAACGACGGAGTGCCATAAACATCTCGATTCCCTGATAATAGGGGACGGCACCATCGGCATTGTTGTGCATGATGAGCACAGGGGTCTTTACCTTGGGGTAATCGAAGAGGGGAGAGTTCTCTATGTAGAGGTCGAAGCCGCTCCAGAGGTCTTTGCCAATACGGCTCTGTGTCTGTTCATACTGGAATTGGCGGCTTATTCCTGTGCCCCATCTGATGCCTCCATAAGCACTTGTCATATTGCAAACGGGAGCACCGGCTCCACCTGCAGCAAACATATCAGTGTGGGCTATGAGATAAGCTACCTGATAGCCACCCCAACTTTGACCCTGGATGGCCATGTGGGAACTGTCCACCCACTTATTGGCTGCAAGAGCTTTGGCACCAGCTACAATACAATTGTAAGCAGATTTGCCAGGATGGCCTACCTTATAAACCACATCGGGAACGAAAACAATGTATCCGTTGCTTACAAAGTAAGGGATGTTGACGATGCTGCGGCTGGGCGCAGGACTGAAGTAACGGTAGAGTGACTCGCTGTTGCGCTCATAGAAATAGACAATGACCGGATATTTCTTGTTGGGATCAAAGTTGTCTGGCTTATAGAGCACACCGTCGAGTGGGGTGCCGTCAAATGCCTTCCACTGGAAGAGCTCTGGCTTACCCCAAGCATAGTCTGCCTGCTGGGGATTGATGTTGCTCAACTGAGTCCACTTGTCGTTGACGAGCCAAAGATTCATAGGAACTTCAAAGTTACCCTTGCATACCATGAACGTGTTGGCAGAATCGGCCTTGCACAGGCTGGTATAGGTATACTTTCCATATTCGAGTTGCTGCAGGTTGGCATTCAAATCTGTCTTTGCGAAGCCGTTCTCCTTGGTGCGGTAGTTGTATACCGAAAGATATATAGGCTGGCAGGCGTCGAAGCCAACCTTGTCTGTAGAAGGCTGAAGGTTGCGGAAACGGTATTGTATGCTATCCTTGCGTCCGTTGCCCTGAGTGAGATTAAGTGGTTTGTTGCCGTCGAGAGGGATATACCATAGGTCGAAACGGTCGGTGAGAATCATACCACGATTGTCGGAAGTCCATACAACGCCGGCGTAGGGAGCCGCTTCGCTGGGGGTGTCTGTGTCTTCGTTGTAGAATGGCACCTTGAGCGATGCTGTAATGTTGGCAATCTTATGGGTAGAGGTGTTGGCAAGCATCCAGTGATGCTTTTCCAAGTCAAACCATGCGGCGTGTTTGCCATCAGGTGAAATGGTTTCGCCCGCAGTTTTGCAGTCGGCAATCTGGGTGCGCTTGCCTGTATAGGTATCTATGACAGAGATGCGCTTCTTGGTCTGAATATCCCATTGCTGCTCGAGTATGCGTCCTGTATTGTCCACGGAAAGGGCCGTATTTGTAACACTGAGGTCGGGGAATAGCAGTCGGTCGTAGTAAGACTGCCCAAGACGGATGAAGTTGCCTTCGTTGTCAATGGTGCATGTTACCTGCGAGGTGCCGTTCTTCAGTTCTCCTAATTTGAACATCGGTGGAATCAGGTCGGCATCATAGCGCCAAATGCTGGGCTCGGCGGTCTCGAAGTCATACTTGGTTTTGTCGTCTGGAGCTACATAGGGCATAATGCCAACCATAATGCGATTGCCGTTACGGGTGTAGTATGGATTTGACTTGTCGGTAATTCCCCAACCATCAATGAGTTTTGAAGAATCATCACTGCTTACAACCGTACGGAGTCCTCCCTGAAGACGGTATTCATAGAGTGAACAGTGGCGGCTACCAGAGGGTATGGTATCTGTGGCTGCCATAAACATAAGTCTGTCGCCTGTCCAATTGAATTTAGGCGATGACATGAATGTGGATTCTGCCGAGATGCTCTGAACATCCAGGTTCGACAGATTGGCGAGTTTCATGATATTATGGTTCTTCTTGTCGCGGGCAACGTATGCCATCTGTGAACCTTGGGCATTGATTTCGTAACCAGCTATACAGCGCATACGCACGGTGTCGCCTGTGGCAAAGGTATAGAGAATCATGTCATTGGCAGCATCCTTGTCCACCTTGGCCTTGGGAGCCTCATCCTTTGTCTTTTTGTCCTTTTTCTTCTTTTTAGCCTTCTCCTTTTCGGCTACCATAGATGGCTCTGGAGTCTTATAGGTCAGAGCAATGGCAACTACAGGCTGCTCTACTCGTCCCATGCTATATCCGCTGACGTTGGCGATTTTCTTAATGCTTCCATCATTGAGGTCTATGATAGCTAAAGAGTCCTTGGGCATATCAGCTGCTTTCTTCTTCTTGATTTTAGCATCACGTGTCTGTGAGAACAATGGCTTAATCTGCGCCACTACATATTTCTCGTTTGAGGTGATTCTTGCTCTGTGGCCTCTGGGGAGTGTGATGAGGCGACCGTTGCGGTTGTCGCGGATGTAGAGTGTGCCGTCGCCTTGTTGTGGATTAACTTCCCATAGGCTTACATTGCCTTTTGAGGAGAGGAAAGCAGATTGTACGCTCTGCCAAGCATCATACACATCGTGGGTAAGGGGCTTCTTCTGAGCCCAACCATACTGGATGGCGAGAGCCATCAGGATTAAGAACAACAGTGATTTCTGTTTCATTGGGTATTAAATGAAGTTAGAGTATTAGTGGCCATTCCCATCGGACGAAGTAATCATAAAGACTGATGCAACATGCGGATAGGGGATGGCCACATTGATTGTTAATAAATAGGTGAATTCTACTTTATGCCTCTTGCATTGAGGGCTTTGCTATACTTGGCAGCATTGGCCTGATGGTCCTTATAGTTGCTGGCAAAATTATGAGTACCGCTGAAGTCTTCCTTCGCGCACATATATATATAATTATGGTGTATCATATTGAGCACTGCGTCTATGCCTGCCACAGTAGGTATGCGGATGGGGCCTGGAGGCAGACCTGTGTTGACGTATGTGTTGTATGGACTTTGCGTTTGTAGCATATTGTAGTAAATGCGTTTCAACGCAAACTGCTTGAGCGCGAATTTGATAGTAGGGTCGGCCTGCAGCGGCATGCCATTTGGGTATTCTCCATCGCGCATCATCAGGCGATTGTAATACATACCTGCCACCATGGGCTTCTCGGCATTGTTGGCGGTCTCTTCGTCCACTATACTTGCAAGGGTGATAACCTCTATGGGTGTTAGTTTCAGACGCTGCGCCTTAGCCATACGGTCTTCATTCCAGAATGAATCACTCTCCTTCTTCATGCGCTTGAGGAGTTTGGAGAGGGATATGTTCCAGTAGACCTCATATGTATTTGGTACAAACATACATGTGATAGTCTCAGGTGTGTAGCCGTAAGTCTTACAGGTATCTGGGTTGACAAGGGCCGCATGGAGTGTGGCACTGTCAAGCATGAGCTTGGTTGTGAGCTCTTCTGCCAAATCTTCCACCGTACGTACCGAGGGGACTGTGAGGTGCACGGGAGATTGCATGCCTGCTTTGAGTCTTCTAAAAAGCTGTAATGCCCCTATTGATGTGGTTATCTCGTAGCGTCCGGTCTTAATGAGTTCTGGGTAATCGCTGTGTCTTACAAGCGTGCTCAATCCTTGCATACCGTGACGCGAGGCTATCGGGGTAAGTTTGGTGAATACCGAGTCGATGTTATCGTCCTGGTCTATGTACAGATATTCTGTTGTGGAAGAAACGGAGAAGGCCGAGAAGAAGTAGTAATATGCAAATCCCGACATGACCGCGAGGCAGGTCAATGCCATGACGATATACTTCTTATTGCTTTTTGTAAGTGGTTTCATCTTTATACAAATTAGTTTCATGCAAAGTTAGCGAAAAGCCATTGGAGAACAAAATAAAATGATTTATTTTTTGCCAGTGAGAGTAGCTGTTTCCCGTGGTTTGCCATAAAGATAAGGATAAGGCCAATAATTAGCATTTTTTATAGTTGCTCAGGACAGATGAGTGGGGAATAATTGTTACCTTTGCCGATGTTTGGAGGATATACAATGGAATATCATACATATATTTTTGACCTTGATGGTACGCTGCTCGATACATTGCACGACTTGGCAGCGAGTACCAATTATGCTCTTCGTACTTATGGCATGCCCGAACACAGCGAGGATGATGTACGAAGATTTGTAGGTAACGGAGTGAAGAAACTTATGGAGCGGGCTATACCCGAAGGGACGGATAATCCGCTCTTTGACGAAGCCTATGCCTGTTTTCGTCAGCATTATCTCAAGCACAATCTCGACACCACGGCGCCCTACGAGGGAGTGATGCCTATGCTGAAAGAACTCAAGAAACGTGGAAAGAACATTGCTGTGGTGAGCAACAAGTTTTATGCCGCCACACAAGAGCTATGCCGTCATTTTTTTGGCGAATATGTAGCGGTGGCGATTGGTGAACGCGAGAATATTCGTAAGAAACCTGCTCCTGATACGGTAGAGGAGGCCCTAAGACAACTTGGGGCAAGTAGGGATGGTGCAGTGTATATTGGCGACAGTGATGTGGATATTGAGACCGCTCGCAACTGTAATATGCCTTGCATCAGTGTGCTGTGGGGATTCCGTTCTCGCGATTTCCTCATCGAGCATGGTGCCCAACGTTTGGTAGAGACGCCAGAAGAAATTCTATTATAAAAAGATTGCAATCTATTGGAGAGATTGCAATCTTGCGATGTATTTTCCGAGAATATCAAACTCTATGTTGACCGTAGAGCCTACTGTGATTTCACCAATATTGGTATGCTCGCGTGTGTAAGGGATGATGGCAACACGGAAACTGTTGTCCGTGGGCTGACATACAGTAAGCGATACACCATTGACTGTTACTGAGCCTTTGTCCACAGTAAAGTAGCCACGATGGGCCATAGCTTTGTCGTAATGATAGGTAAAATCGTAATAGGTACTGCCGTCGGCATCGGTCACGGCAGTGCATAGTGCGGTTTGGTCCACGTGTCCTTGTACGATATGCCCATCGAGGCGTCCGTTCATGAGCATCGAGCGTTCTATGTTAACGTGGCAGCCAACGGTAAGCATACCTAAATTAGAACGGTCGAGTGTCTCTTTCATCGCGGTGACCGTATAGCAATCACCATCGATAGCCACTACTGTAAGGCAGACGCCGTTGTGGGCTATGCTTTGGTCTATCTTGAGCTCAGCGGTGAACGAGCATCTCAGGGTGATATGTATATTTTCTTGTTCTCTGACGATGGCTGTGACTGTGGCCATCTCTTCTACTATTCCACTAAACATGCTGTAATCGTATTATTGGGTAAAAAATAAAGAAGGGGTTGCACGATGATGTGATGATAAGTCCGAGTAAATAAGATTTGAGTGCCCTCCGCCTTTGTAATCCACCGGTCTTTCGACTTAGTTCCCATGAGGGAGTTTATATGGCCCGCCATTGACAAGAGGAGCTTTCTCGGTAATTGTTTTAAATGTGATGACTATCCCGATCGAATCGGTGCAACCCCTGTTTTGTGTATGCAAAATTACAACATATCGCTCATTTTACAAAACTATTGTCTGACTTTTTTCGTGTCAGATTAAATCAGTTGTTGATAGCGATGTCCTGGATGATTTCGCCCAAAGTGGGGTGGATGTGCACAATATCAGCAAGTTGTGCAAGCGTGACATCATGGTTCATGAGGGCGGCTATCTCCTGTACCATATCGGCTGCATGGGCACCCAGAATGTGGCAACCTATAATGCGGCCCTCATCATCTGTTACGATTTTGGCCAGACCTTCAGTTGCTTCATCTGCCAGAGCCTTACCGTTGGAGCGATAGAACCCTTTGTGCACCTTGCATATAATACCCTCCTTCTTGCAGGCATCATCAGTAAGTCCGACGGTAGCGACTTCCGGGTCTGTAAATACCGCGGATGGCATGATGTCAAGACGGATAGAGTCTGCCCGTTGAAGTATGTGGTTAACAGCACGGAACCCCTGGAATGTAGCAGCGTGGGCGAGCAAAGCCTTACCGTTGACGTCGCCGATGGCATAGATACCTGCAACCGATGTCTGCATATTGTCGTCGGTGACGATACCTCTGCGGTCATACTCTATGCCCAATGCCTGCAATTCGTCTTCATCAAGATTGGGTTTGCGACCAGTTGCCACCAACACGGCGTCGGCTTGAAGAGATGCAATGCTCTCTACACTATAACCCATGTTGAACTTGATACCGTCTTTTTCCATCTTCTTGCGGAGGCGCTTAGCGAGGTCCTTGTCTATCATAGGCAGACACTCCTTGAGGAATTCATAGACTTCTACCTCTACACCCATGCGATGGAAGATGGCGGCAAACTCCATGCCTATCACGCCTGCTCCTACTACGGCAAGGCGCTTGGGGAGCGACTTTAGTTGTAGCAGTTGGGTAGATGTCATCACTTCTGGTCTGTCGATGTCGCTGATGGGTGGCATCTTGGCGCTGCTGCCAGTAGCGATGATGATGTTGTCGGCGCTATAGGTCTCTGTTCCTGCCTCTACAGTGCCGGGTGCGGTGATACGGGCATGGGCCTTGACCATTGTGATGTGGGGCTGCGACATGAGCATCTCCACTCCCTGACGTAGCTGTGCGCTAACTTCCTCCTTTCGCAGCATGGCCTGCTCAAATATGGTGCCTTTGAGGGAGTCGTGAACCAGGCATTTGGTGGGTATACATCCCTCGTTAAGGCACGTTCCTCCGGCCTGACGGTCTTCAAAGATGATGACTTCCAGTCCGTGCTGTGCTGCATATTGGGCGGCCCGGTAACCTCCGGGGCCGCTTCCAATGATAATCAGATCAGTCTTTGTCATTGACCAATTGTTTATAGGTGAGTATAGGATGCTTGGCAGCCAGAACATCGTCAACACGAGAGATTGGTGCATTGTGGGGAGCTGTCTTCACCACATCTGGGTTTTCCTTGGCTTCCTGTGCAATCTGTCGCATCACGTGGATGAAGCTGTCGATAGTCTGTTTGCTCTCATTCTCTGTGGGCTCAATCATCATAGCCTGATGGAAGAGGAGCGGGAAGTAGATAGTGGGAGCGTGGTAGCCATAGTCAAGCAGACGCTTGGCCACATCCATCGTGGTAACATCGGTAGATTTGTCCTTGAGTCCGTCGAATACGAATTCGTGCTTGCAGAGTCCCTCAATGGGTAGCTCGTAGACGTCTTTGAGACTTTCCTTGATGTAGTTGGCATTGAGGGTGGCCAAAGGACCAACCATCTTGACATTCTCGTGACCCAAAGTAAGTATATAGGTATAGGCGCGCAGAATCACTCCGAAGTTTCCAAGCCATGCTCCTACATGGTTGTGGCTATCGTTTGTAACAGTGAACTTGTCGCCATGCTTAACCACGTGGGGCGAGGGAAGGTATTGCTCCAGTTCGCTGCGCACACCAACGGGGCCGCTTCCTGGACCGCCGCCTCCATGGGGCGTAGAGAATGTCTTGTGGAGATTGATGTGCATAACGTCAAATCCCATATCTCCAGGGCGGCATGCACCGAGCATGGGATTGAGGTTGGCTCCATCATAGTACATCAGTGCACCGCAGTCGTGTACCAGTTTCGCAATCTCAGGTATCTTTGTTTCAAAAAGACCAAGTGTGTTAGGATTGGTCATCATCATAGCTGCGATGTCGTCACCCAACAGCGGCTTGAGGTCTTCCACGTCAACCACGCCTTCGGCAGTACTCTTGACTTCCACAATCTCCAGTCCGCATACAGCTGCTGATGCAGGGTTAGTGCCATGGGCTGAGTCGGGCACGATTACCTTCTTGCGCTTGGTATCACCACGTTGCTGGTGATAGTTGCTGATAATCATCAGTCCGGTGAGCTCTCCGTGAGCACCGGCAAAGGGATTCAGAGTGAAGTCAGCCAATCCGGTAAGTTCGGCAAGCGACTGCTGCAGGTTGTATTCCACCTCGAGGGCTCCCTGGCAGCTATCTGTAGACTGGGCGGGATGGAGGTTGGCAAACTGTGGGAGGTTGGCTATTTCCTCATTGATGCAGGGATTGTACTTCATCGTACAACTGCCGAGGGGATAGAAACCATTGTTGACGCCAAAGTTGTTGCCGCTAAGATTTGTGTAGTGTCTTACTACGGTCAGTTCGTCACACTCGGGCAATTCTGCATCGTGCTGACGGCGCTGGCTGTCAGGGAGTGCATGATGGCCGAAGTGGTTGCGGGGCAGGCTGTAGCCTCGGGTGCCGGGGCGTGACAGCTCAAATATGAGGTTTCCGTATAATCTACTGTTCATGACACAAACTAATTAAAAGGTCAACTTCTTCTTTTGTGCGTTTCTCCGTTACGGCCATCATGATGGTATGGTCACCGATTTTGATACCTCCCAAAATGCCATTTGCTTCGAGTCTGTTCAGGAGTTGGTCTACATCTCCCTTGTAATCGATGCAGAACTCATTGAAGAAAGGCTGGTCGAAAGTGGGGGAGAAGCCATCGCTCTTGAGCAGATTGTCGTAGAGATAGTGGGCTGCGTCATAGGAGAGTTGGGCAGCTTCTTTCAGACCATCCTTGCCCATCAAGCTCATGTAAATGGTCACAAAGAGGGCCATGAGCGACTCGTTGCTGCAAATGTTGCTGGTGGCTTTCTGACGGCGTATGTGTTGCTCGCGAGCCTGCAATGTGAGTACGAAGGCGCGTCGTCCGTCGTGGTCGGTGGTCTTGCCAACGATGCGTCCCGGCATCTTGCGCATCATCTTCTCTGTACAGCACATGTAGCCTACCGATGGGCCTCCGTAGGTCATTGGAATACCGAGTGACTGTCCGTCGCCTACAGCAATGTCAGCGCCCCATTCTCCTGGGGTCTTGAGGAGGGCCAGGTCGGCTGCAATACTGTTGATGATGAAGAGGGCTTTATGGTCGTGACAGAGGTCTGCTATACCTGTAAAGTCTTCGATGATGCCATATCGGTTGGGCTGCTGTACTACTACTCCTGCCACGGGAGCTTCGTCAACGAGCGAAGCAAGGGCTTGGCGTGAGGTCACTCCGTCTTGTGCGGGAATCGTAACCAGTTCCACTCCGTGGTAATGGGCATAGGTGTCCACTACACTGCGAGTTTTGGGGTCGAGTGTCTCAGATACGAGCACACGGTTCGACTTCTTGCTCGAAGCGTTGGCCATGAGTACAGCTTCCGCTGTAGCAGTGGTGCCGTCATACATTGATGCGTTGGAGATTTCCATTCCGGTGAGTTCGCTCATCATCGATTGGTATTCGAAGATGTAGTGGAGGGTACCTTGTGAAATCTCGGCCTGGTAGGGGGTGTAGCTTGTAAGAAACTCGGAGCGTGCTATCAGTGAAGGAATGGCCGACGGGGTGTAGTGGTCATAGATTCCGGCTCCGGCAAAGCATACAAGCTGCTTGTTGTTCTGTGCCAACTTGCCTATAAACTGGCGTACTTCTACCTCGCTCATTGCGTCGGGCAGTCGGTATTCGCCTTTATAGCGTATTCCGTCGGGCACTTCCGCATAGAGGTCATCCAGCGAGCCCGCGCCTATCTTGGCCAGCATTTCGCGGATGTCTTCCTCTGTCTGTGGAAAATATTTGTATGCCATAACTTGAATGGTTGTGTCAGTGTGATTAAACCTTTTATTTGGTCATTTCGGCGTAGGCCTTGGCGTCCATAAGATTGTCGAGTTCCGATGGGTCGCTGAGCTTTACTTTTATAATCCAGTTGCCGAAGGCATCTTCGTTGATTTTCTCGGGTTGGTCTTCGAGTTCTTCGTTAACTTCTACCACAGTTCCGCTGACGGGGGAGAGCAAATCAGAAGCAGCTTTGACGCTTTCTACAGCACCAAATTCTTCGCCGGCAGTCACTTCGTCGTCAACTTCGGGCATATCTACATATACTACGTTGCCCAATTCGTGCTGAGCATAGTCTGTGATGCCTACGTAGCCGAATTCGCCTTCTACTTTTACATACTCGTGTGACTCTGCATAATAGAGTCCTTCCATTACTGTTGCCATAGTTTTATTCTTTAATAGTGATTATTGATTTTTGTGTTGTTGGGGTGGGGTGGTTATGCCTTGTGGTAGTGCTTCTCGTAGAACTTCTTCTTGACAACCTTACCAGGGAAGGTTTTCTTGCGTATCTGAACTTCTACGGTGTCACCCATCTGGATGCTGCTGTCGACAAGAGCTACGGCGCAACTCTTATCAACGGAAATCAGTCGGTAGCCTGTAGTCACTTCGCCTACTTCCACACCATCTTTGAGCACCTTGTAGCCATGTCGGGGCACGGCGTGTCCCTCGAGTTCTATTCCGCGAAGACGCTTACTTACTCCTTCGGTTTTCTGTTGTGTCAGGGCTTCGCGACCAATGAATTCTTCTTTGTCGAGTTTGCAGAACATGGAAAGGCCGGCCATGATGGGAGAGATGTCCTGACTGAGCTCGTCACCGTAAAGAGGCAGTCCAACCTCGAAGCGGAGTGTGTCGCGACAACCCAGTCCGCAAGGTTTGCACTGGCCACTTTCAATCAGTTTGTCCCATGCCTGACGTATATAGTCGTGGCTTCCGTAGATTTCAAATCCGTCTTCGCCGGTATATCCGGTACGTGATACGATAATCTCTTCTCCATCAGCCAGGGTAATGGTCTTGACGGTGTAGAAAACGAGGTCATTGCAGTCGAGGCCCAGAATGTCGAGCATCACCTGTGGCGATTCAGGACCTTGCACGGCCAGCTGGCCATAACGGTCAGAGCAGTGGTCGAGCGTGATGTCAAATCCCTCGGCGTGGCCTTTCATCCATTCCACATCTTTGTCAATGTTGGCTGCATTGATGACGATGAAATAGTCTTGATGTCCCATCTTGTAGACGAGCAAGTCATCTACGGTGCCACCGTTGGGGTAGCACATCATGCCATAGTATATTTTGCCCTGTGGGGCGTCCTTGATGTCGTTGGTGAATATGTGGTTTACATATTTTTCGGCGTCTGGACCGCTTACGCGTACTTCGCCCATGTGTGACACATCGAATACACCGCAGTGTTGTCTTACTGCCTGATGCTCATCGATGATGGAGCTGTACTGTATCGGCATGTCAAAACCGCCGAAGGGAGAGATGAGTGCGCCCAGCGCTACATGTTTGTCATAGAGACACGTTTTCTTGTTTTCCATATCTTGTCTGTTAATGTTATTAGTCTGCTATTCCGATAAACTGCGGGTCAAGGTATTCGAGCTCTATCTCTCTCACCTTTTCGCGGTCATGCTCTGTCAGCGTATAGGTCGTTTGGCAGAGGTGCTGGCGTATCTTTGCGCGTATATCTGCAAAGGGGAGTGGAGTATAGTCTTTAAGCAGGCAGATGCGTTGACGTACACTCTCTACGCCATGACGGTCGAGCTTCTGCCGTGAGGGGGTAATGGCGTGCATCATATGTTCCATATCTGTATCGTAGAGCAGAGTGCCATGGGCGATGATGCTGCCAGGCAGCCGGTAGATGGCATTGCCCGACACCTTGCGGTCGCCAATCATGATGTCGTTGTGGTCGTTGGGATGAGCGTCGATACCTATTTCCTGCAGAGTGTCGGCTACCATTCGCATGTATCTGCTGAACGTATCGGTCACATTGGCGTCAGGAGTTATATAGGAGAGCATCACGTTGCTTTGGTCAGCATAGACACATCCACCTCCGCTCTTGCGGCGGTAAGTTTGTATGCCATGCTCGATACAGTATTCTATATTTACCTCGTTCTGAGGAACCTGATTGCGTCCGAATATTACGGAGGGCTCCACTTGCCACATGAAGAAGCAATCGTCTTGATGTAACAAATGGCGTGCTATATATTCTTCCATGGCGAGATAGAAACTCAGCCGGTGGGTCTGTTCGTCGCCTGTTTCGATATAAGTCATTGTCTAGATTTCTATATCTTGTTGTCTATATTCTATATCTTGTTTAATCAGTTGCAAATATAGTAATAAAATGCTGAAAAGAAAAAATAAAATGCTGAAAAGAAAAAGGAAAGTCATGAAAAAAATAAATTAAAGCACGCACTTCACTTTATCTTCATAAATTTGTCACAAATACCAAATATAAACCAAAATGTGAATAGATAGAAAAATAATATAATCGACATTATGTTAAATAAATATTATGACTGCATGTCCTATTCTTTTCTCGAATACTGCGGAATGGCAGAAAATAACAGTGCTCTCATTTAATACATTCTGTTTGTTTCGCTTCAGTTCTGATTTTTGTTGCTTCGGGCGTAGTAAATATGAATGTGTAGTCTTTTTTAGTGGTTAAACTTTTAGCCGTGTTAGTTTCACTTGATGGCAATTTGTCATTCCATGTTATCAATGCCTCTGTAATTTTTCGATTAATCAATGTGGCCTATCTCGAGTTTATTTCCTAACTTAGTATTGTGACTATAGCTGTCGTGGAATTAAAGTTTTTTAATACTTCTCTAAAAATTGGGAGCGAATTGTTTGTATTATTCCCTAAAAGTCCCTACTTTTGCACAATAAAATTGGCATGTGCAATTTTGTACGCCTTTAGATTGTTATAGATTATGTCCATATCCAAGACAAGACAGATGCTGGTTGACGTAGCTCGTCAGCTGTTTGCCAAGAAAGGTATAGCTAACACCACTATGAACGACATTGCAGTCGCTTCAGGCAAAGGTCGCCGAACCCTCTATACATACTTTAATCGTAAAGAGGAAATCTTTTCTGCTGTCATTGAGTCTGAATTGGAGCGTTTGTCTGAAAAACTTGATGAAGTGGCAAACAAGAAGATTCCCCCACAGGAAAAAATCATCGAGCTTATATATACGCATCTCAGCATGATACGCGAAACGGTTGTACGCAATGGAAATCTGCGTGCAGAATTCTTCCGTAATATATGGATGGTCGAAAAAGTTAGAAAGAATTTTGACGAATACGAGATAGAGCTCTTCCGTAAGGTTTATTCTGATGGTAAGGCTGACGGAGAGTTTGATATAGACAACGTGGATCTGGTCGCAGACATCACGCACTATTGTATCAAAGGACTCGAAGTGCCTTTCATATACGGACGATTAGGCCACGGTCTCAACGTGGAAACAAGCAAGCCGCAGGTGGCAAAGGTGGTATATGGAGCCTTGGGTAAAAGTCGTGAATTCATGGATAAACGATAGATTATAGGAACATTATAAAATTTACTTTAATATTAGATTAACATGGGATTATTAACAGGTAAAACAGCTCTTATCACAGGAGCAGCACGCGGCATCGGAAAAGCTGTCGCAATGAAATTTGCCGCAGAAGGCGCAAACATCGCATTTACCGACCTCGTGCTCAACGACGATATGGCCGCTGGACTCGAAGCAACACGTAAGGAAATCGAAGCTCTGGGCGTAACATGTCGTGCATATGCTGGCAATGCCGCTGATTTCGAGGAGACAGAAAAAGTAGTAAAGCAGATTCATGCTGATTTTGGCAGCATCGACGTATTGGTAAACAATGCTGGTATCACTAAGGATGGACTGATGCTCCGTATGTCGGAAGCTCAGTGGGATGCAGTACTCAATGTAAACCTTAAGTCTGCATTCAACTTTATCCATGCTTGTGCCCCCATTATGTTGCGTCAGCGTGGTGGTTCAATCATCAACATGTCTTCTGTAGTTGGAGTTCATGGTAATGCTGGCCAGTGTAACTACTCTGCCTCAAAGGCGGGTATGATTGGACTGGCAAAGTCAATTGCACAGGAACTTGGACCTAAGGGCGTTCGTGCAAATGCAGTAGCACCAGGTTTCATTGAGACACCTATGACAGCTCCGCTTCCTGAAGATATCCGCAAAGACTGGATGAAGAAGATTCCTCTGCGTCGTGGCGGACAGACCGACGACATTGCTAATGTATGTCTGTTCCTCGCTTCAGACATGTCATCATACGTAAGTGGCCAGGTAATACAGGTTGACGGCGGCATGAATATGTAATGGAAGTAGTATACGAAGACAATCATATCATTATCGTCAACAAGCAGAGTGGCGAGATCGTTCAGGGAGATAAAACCGGCGATCGCCCCCTCTCGGAGACGGTGAAAGAATATATTAAGGTGAAGTACCACAAACCGGGGAACGTATTCCTCGGTGTGGTGCATCGCTTAGATAGACCGGTAAGTGGGTTAGTTGTCTTTGCTAAAACATCAAAGGCTCTTGCACGTCTCAATGAAATGTTCCGCAAGGGAGACGTACACAAAACCTATTGGGCAATTGTGAAAAACACACCAATACAGAGTGAAGCCGAACTGAATAATTGGATAGTGCGTAACGAAAAACAAAATAAAAGCTACGCCTATGATCACGAAGTAAAGAACTCAAAGAATGCCCGTTTGCGGTATTCCGTTCTGGCAAGAACTGACAGATACACCTTGCTTGAAGTGCATCTTATGACAGGAAGGCATCACCAGATAAGATGTCAGCTGAGCCATATGGGCTGCCCTATAAAGGGCGACTTGAAATATGGTTTCCCGCGTTCTAACTCTGATGGCAGCATTTCCCTCATGGCCAAGCGTATTGAGTTTGTTCATCCGGTATCTAAAGATACAATACAGGTGGAAGCCCCTACCCCATCTGATGCTTTGTGGAAGGCATTGGCCGAAAGCATTTGATCAAGAATGTCGTTATAGGCTAACGCTTTAGCCGTTTGTACTGTTCCAACAGAGCTGCACGTGGTACACCGTGGACTACCATCCAATCAAGATCGGCTTTGGCAGCATCTATTTTACCCAAGCGGATATACAAATCTATACGATTCAGACGGTAATCAGTGTTGCCCGGCGACTTCTTCAATGCCATCGTGTAATCGTCTAATGCCAAATCATACATTCCTCGCTCATTTTCCATACCGCCTCGGGCAGCATACGCAAGTGCGCTGTCGGGATGTTGGCTAACAAGGCGATTAATTTGGTCAAGGGCCAGCGTGTATCTTTTGTCCTTTTGATTGAGAAGGGCTAAGCCGAGTTGCGCTTCAAAGTTTCCGGGTACAAGTAGAAGTAGGTTTTCATAGTCCATACGGGCAAAGTTGTAACGTCTCAACTGCTCGTTGACATATGCCCGGTAGTACAGGCCTGCGATATTGGCGGGATGGAGCGCCAACACCTTATCATAAGCGTCTTTGGCATAATTCCACTCACCCAACTCGATATTCCAGGCTGCTTTCTTGAGCAGCAAGTCTACCGAATCGGGATGGAATGCAAGTTCGTTGACGGCAATCTTCAGACTGTCTCGCAGCGGATTGGTCTTTTGCGCATAACCCATGTCGCAGATTATACAAAGGGCAGCCGTCAACAATAGTTTTGATACTTTCATAATTAAAGTGTTATATCTTAGAATGGCATGTCTGGCGGTGGGAACGAAGCGTCATCACTCAACGGGTCATTCATGCGACTGCCGATAATTTCCCCGTTGGGACCTTGAGGTTCAGGACCATTCTCGGTTTCTGGGTTTTGAAAGCGTGTAAACTCGCCCTTGAAGGTAAGAAGCACATCACCTGTAGCTCCTTTACGGTGTTTGGCAATGATAATCTGCGCCATTCCATGCAGGTCGCGTCCCTTGTCATCCTGGAAGATATGATAATATTCAGGACGATGCACAAACATTACCATATCCGCATCCTGCTCAATGGCTCCCGATTCACGCAAGTCGCTAAGTTGTGGACGCTTTCCCTCGACTCCTTCACGACCTTCTACAGTACGGTTGAGCTGAGAGAGAGCCAAAATGGGAATGTCCAATTCTTTGGCCAGACCCTTGAGTGACTGCGATATTTTGGCAACCTCCTCTTGACGGCTACCGAAACGCATACCATTTGCGTTCATCAATTGTAGGTAGTCAATCATTATAATCTTCACCCCTTTTTCGCGTACCAATCGCCGAGCTTTGGTTCTTAATTCAAAGATAGACAATCCGGGTGTGTCATCGATATAGATAGGTGAACCCTGGAGTTTTCGTATGTCCTTGTCAAGACGCTCCCAATCGTCATGGGACAATTGACCGTTAAGCATTTTGCTGCCCGAAATGGAGCAAACGTTGGAAATAAGACGGTTAACAAGCTGGACATTGCTCATTTCAAGTGAGAAGAAAGCAATGGGGAATTTATAGTCTACAGCAATGTTTTTGGCAAGTGACAGAGCGAAAGAAGTTTTACCCATTGCAGGACGTCCGGCTATGATGACAAGGTCTGATTTCTGCCAGCCACTGGTCTTCTCATCAAGTTTGGTATAGCCTGTTGGTACTCCAGTAAGACCTCCTGTGGTTTCGGCGGCCTTCTGAAGCATTTCAATAGCCTTATTGATAACCGGATCAACCTGTACATAGTCCTTCTTCATGTTATTCTGCGACAACTCAAACAGGCTTCCCTCTGCCTCCTGCATCAGTTCGTTGACATCAATGGACTCGTCAAAGGCTTTAGTCTCAATGTTGCCTGCATAAGAAATAAGTTGGCGTGCCAAGAACTTTTGCGCCAGGATATGTGCATGGTATTCAATATGAGCAGACGAAGCCACGTCATGGCTCAACTGGAGTACATACGAGGGACCTCCGATGTCATCAAGAGTGCCTTCACGTTTTAATTCTTCTATAACTGTAGAGATATCAACAGGATGCTCATCCACATTAAGCGTTTGGATAGCTTGATATATTTTTTGGTTGCGTGGTTCATAAAACGTCTGAGGTTTTAAGAACTCAGAAACTACTGAAAATGCATCTTTGTCTATCATCAAGGCGCCCAATACCAACCTTTCCACATCCAGGGCTTGGGGCTGCAAGTGACCATACGAGGTATCAATTGTTGTCGAAGACGCTTTGCGGCGAGTAGAATTATTATTATCTGCCATAATCAAAAATTTAGGATTGCAAATGTACGAAAAGAATTTGAGCTGACATAACAAGATGTTTCTTTTTAGATAGATTTAACGCTATCGCCATCTATCCTCCCGACCGATATCCTTACTCTGGTTGTTTTGTAACGGATATGGAAAATCTTCCAAATGTTATGAGCAAAAAAAAGATTGATTGTCTCACGACAACCAATCCTTCTAAACCTTAATAATCTAATACCATGAAAAACACACTGCAAATTTAATAATTATCATATATGTATGCAAGTAATTTTGCGCAATTTTTGTTCTGTTATAACATCTTTTAACCATAATACGGCCATCATGGTGATATTATTCACAAATTTTACGCTTACAGCTGTTGTCTGTGCGCTTTTTAACATGAGATTTATGATTTATTTCTTTATTTTATGAAAGGCACCGAAGCGAAGTTCGGTCATCCAGCGACCTTCTCTACGCTGCGTATAAATAGTAAACAGGAAGCCGATACCCTCTGGAGATGCGCCGCCTTTATAGAATTTGTTTCCATTTTCCTCGTAGTCGGTGCTGATGCCGTAACCATACTTATGGGCCATTACTCTGGCTATAGAATCACGCTGTACAACAGCATGATGTCTTGCGTGGCGGGTAATGAAGAAGCGGGCCTGATTGAAGTGATGGTCATCGCTCTTGTTTTCAAAACCGATAATAATCTTGTTGAACCTGAAGCCACGATAGTCTTTATTCAGAAAGACGATGGCTTCATCGTTAACAATGTCGGGTTGGCCCCACATTGTAATAAAGTGTTCAGTTGCTTCCTTTTTGGAAGTTCCAAAATCTATAGTGACGAAACCTTCACCTAATGCTTCTGTCAATGGCAGAACGCAAAAGATAAAGGACAAAAGAATCTTGATTATCTTCACTCTTATATGTATATATATAATAATGTATTAAATATAAAGAGGTGGAGAATATTATCTCCACCTCTTTTATAATTAAGAATAATGAATTATTCCTCTACAGCAGCCTGCGCCGCAGCAAGACGGGCTATTGGCACGCGGAAAGGTGAACAGCTGGCGTAGTTGAGGCCAATCTTGGCACAGAACTTAACTGAACTGGGTTCGCCTCCGTGCTCGCCGCAGATACCGGTAAGCAGGTTTGGACGTACGGCACGACCCTTTTCTACAGCCATCTTAACCAACTGACCAACACCAGCCTGGTCGAGAACTTGGAAAGGATCGACCTTCAGAATCTTCTTCTCAAGATATACGGGCAAGAAGCTGGCGATGTCATCGCGGCTATAACCGAAGGTCATCTGAGTAAGGTCATTGGTACCGAAGCTGAAATACTCAGCCTCCTCAGCAATGCGGTCTGCTATAAGGGCGGCACGAGGTATCTCAATCATTGTACCGATTTCAAAGTCAATCTTCTCGCCATACTCCTCGAATACTTCGGCAGCGGCTTTGAGGATAACACCCTTCTGCTGCTTAAACTCGTTGAGTGTACCGATAAGAGGTACCATAATCTCTGGCATAGGATTCTTGCCTTCCTTCTTCAGTTCGCAAGCGGCAGAGAGGATGGCACGAGTCTGCATGGCAGTAATCTCTGGGAATGTGATTCCCAGACGGCAACCGCGGTGACCAAGCATAGGATTGTTTTCTGCGAGGCTCTCAACGCGACGCTTGATAGCAGAAACATCCACGCCCATTTGTTTTGCCATAACTTCCTGACCAGCACGATCGTGGGGAACGAACTCGTGGAGAGGTGGGTCAAGCAGACGGATGTTGACGGGGCAACCATCCATAGCCTCAAGGATACCCTTGAAGTCTGCCTTCTGATAAGGCAACAGCTTGTCAAGAGCGTTCTTGCGTCCCTCGGCACTGTCAGCCAAAATCATTTCACGCATTGCAACAATCTTCTTGTCTTCGAAGAACATGTGCTCAGTACGTGTAAGACCGATACCCTTAGCACCGAATGTGCGGGCTACGGCTGCATCATGAGGAGTGTCTGCATTGGTGCGAACCTGCAACTTGGTATACTTGTCGCAGAGGTCCATCAGCTCCTTGAAATCTCCGCTGAGCTCAGCTGCCTTGGTGGGAACTTCGCCTGCATAAACCTGACCGGTTGAACCATTGAGAGAGATATAATCACCCTCCTTGTAAACGACTCCGTCGATTTCTACAGTTCTTGTCTTATAATCTACATTGATGCTACCAGCACCAGATACGCAGCACTTACCCATACCACGGGCAACTACGGCAGCATGAGAGGTCATACCTCCACGAGCGGTAAGAATACCCTCGGCAGATGCCATACCAGCCAAGTCTTCGGGGCTTGTCTCGATACGAACCATAATTACGCGATGGCCGTCGGCGTGCCACTTCTGTGCATCGTCAGCATGGAATACAATCTGGCCACATGCGGCACCGGGCGAAGCGGGCAGACCCTGGGTGATAACCTTAGCTTTCTGAAGCTCAAGTTTGTCGAATACGGGGTGAAGCAGTTCGTCCAGTTTCTGAGGCTCGCAGCGCATGATGGCAGTCTTCTCGTCAATCATACCCTCGTGCAGTAGGTCGATGGCAATCTTAACCATTGCGGTACCGGTACGCTTGCCGTTACGGGTCTGAAGGAACCACAGCTTGCCCTCCTGAACAGTGAACTCCATATCCTGCATATCGCGATAGTGGTGCTCAAGCATATCCTGGAGTTCATTCAGCTGGTTGTAAATCTCAGGCATAGCCTCTTCCATAGAAGGATATTTGCTGACGCGCTCCTCTTCGCTGATACCTGCACGCTCAGCCCAGCGCTGAGAGCCAATCTTGGTAATCTGCTGAGGAGTACGGATTCCTGCAACAACGTCCTCGCCCTGTGCGTTTACGAGATACTCACCATTGAAGAGATTCTCACCGTTTCCGGCATCGCGGCTGAAGCAAACACCAGTAGCACTGGTTTCACCCATATTACCGAATACCATGGCCATAACGCTGACAGCGGTACCCCACTCGTCTGGAATTCCTTCCATCTTACGGTACAGGATAGCACGCTCGTTCATCCAGCTGCGGAATACTGCGCAGATGGCACCCCAAAGTTGCTCGATAGGATCATCGGGGAAATCTTTGCCAGTACGTTCCTTGATGGCGGTCTTAAACAGTTCAACCAGCTTCTTCAGCTCCTCTACAGACAAGTCCTTGTCGAGCTTGATGCCACGTTCAGCCTTTACGCTTTCAATAATTTCCTCGAATGGGTCGATGTCTTCCTTGTTTACGGGCTTCATCTCGAGAACTACGTCACCGTACATCTGTACGAAGCGACGATATGAGTCATATACGAAATGAGGGTTGTTGGTCTTGCGAACCAAACCTTCTGCTACCTCGTCATTAAGACCCAGGTTGAGGATGGTGTCCATCATACCAGGCATAGATGCGCGGGCGCCAGAACGTACACTTACCAACAAAGGATTCTGGACGTCACCAAATTTGGAGTTCATCAGCTCTTCAATGTGCTTGACAGCAGCTGTTACTTCATCGTTCAGGATTTCCTTGATTTTCTCCTGGCCCACCTCGTAATATTCATTACAGCAACCAGTGGTAATTGTGAAACCGGGAGGAACTGGAACTCCGATAAGGTTCATCTCGGCAAGGTTAGCACCCTTGCCGCCGAGTTCCTCTCTCATTTTTGCATTACCTTCGGCTTTACCATTGCCAAAAGTATAGACTCTTTTCTCACTCATATTATCAAATTTATTCAAAAATTATTTAGTTTTTCTATTATTGCAAAGTTACTTCATTTTTAGAATATCTCCAAGTAAATTATTGAAAAATTGACATGTGGAGTTTACATTTTGTGTTTTTTGGTTTGGGCAGCATATTTTCTGCAAAAATTATTTACAAATACCTAATTTATTTGTAACTTTGCCCTTAAAAAGAATTATGACCCGTAAGCGTAACCCCTTACCCATATTGGAAAACGTGACCATCGAAGCTGTGGCAGCCGAAGGCAAGTGTGTTGCCCATGTCAAAGAGATGGCCGTATTCGTACCCTTTGTAGTACCTGGCGACATTGTTGATTTGCAGGTAAAAAAGAAGAAACACAAATATTGCGAAGCCGAGGCTGTCAGATTTATTGAATACAGTGCATTACGCACTCAGCCCATGTGCGACCATTTCGGCATTTGCGGAGGTTGTAAGTGGCAGAATCTTTTGTATTCGGAGCAGCTAAAAGCCAAGCAACAGCAGGTCTATGACCAACTCTCGCGTATCGGGAAAGTTGGATTGCCCGAGTTTATGACCATTCTGGGTTCAGAAAAAACATGCGAATATCGCAATAAACTTGAATTTGGCTGCGCTAACAAGCGTTGGTACACCAAAGAGGAGGTAGCTGCATTGCCTCCAAAAACCGAAGATGGCCCAAGCAACTTGAGCGAACCGGCAATTGGATTTCATATTACTGGTGCTTTTGATAAGATTTATCCCATCTCCAAGTGTCATCTGATGGATGACTTGCACAATCAGATACGCAATGAGATACGCGATTTCACGCTTGCCCATGGTTACACCTATTATGATATACGTAATCAGGTAGGATTGCTGCGCGACATGGTTTTCCGCAACTCCAATACCGGCGAATGGATGCTTATTCTGCAGTTCCATTACGACGAGGAGGGCGACGAGCAGAAAGCCCTCTTACTGCTCAATCATATTGCAGACAAGTTCCCTCAACTTACATCCATATTCTATGTAGACAACCAGAAGGGCAACGATACGTTCAACGATTTGGAGCTGACGCTGTTCAAGGGAAAGGACTTCATTTATGAAGCCATGGAAGACCTCAAGTTCAAGGTAGGCCCCAAGAGTTTCTATCAGACCAATACCGACCAGGCTTATCACCTCTACTGTGTAGCCCGCGACTTTGCCCAATTGTCTGGTAACGAGCTCGTTTACGATTTATACACGGGAACGGGAACCATTGCCAACTTCGTAGCCAGACGTGCCCGCAAGGTGGTCGGCATCGAGTATGTTCCCGAGGCGATTGCCGATGCAAAGGTCAATAGCAAAATCAACAATATCGACAATACATTGTTCTATGCCGGTGACATGAAGGACATCCTTACCGATGACTTCGTCAAGGAGCATGGACGTCCAGATGTGATTATCACCGACCCCCCACGCGCAGGAATGCATCCTGATGTGGTAAATGTGATCCTTAACGCGTCGCCCGAACGCATTGTATATGTGAGCTGTAACCCTGCAACGCAGGCAAGGGACTTGGCGTTGATGGATGCTGAATATAAAGTGGCCAAAGTTCAGCCTGTAGACATGTTCCCTCATACGCCTCATGTAGAGAATGTTGTTCTGCTGGTCAAGCGCACTTCTGAGAATAATAACTAAAATACTTAATATAAAATAATGAAGAAATCAATAATGCTGGCTATGGCTTTGATGACCGCCTTTGCCAGCTATGCGCAGAACAAACCTGCTTCTTGGATTAACAATGTAAAGCTATCGGGTTATGGCATCGTACAATACCAAAGTAGCAGCAAAGTTAATGACAAGTCCAACTCTTTCAACTTGAGATTGGCACGTGTAAGCCTCGATGGCCGTATACTTGATGACTTTTATTGGAAAGCCCAAATTCAGTTTAATGGCAACACCACGGATCTTGGCAATTCTCCCCGTGTAGTTGACCTTTTTGCGGAGTGGCAGAAATATGGTTACTTCAAGATCAAGGCAGGACAGTTCAAGCGTCCATTCTCTTTTGAGAATCCCATGCACCCAGTAGACCAAGGGTTCATGAGCTACAGCCAGATTACCTCCTCCATCGCAGGTTTCAATGACCGTGCTGGTGCCCACGCCAGCAACGGCCGCGATATCGGTGTCCAGTTGCAGGGCGATTTCCTGCCCAATGCCAACGGCCGCAACCTGCTTCATTACCAGGTAGGTGTATTCAATGGACAGGGTATCAACGTTAAAGATGTAGACCAACGCAAAGACATCATCGGTGGAGTTTGGGTTATGCCTGTTGCAGGTATGAGAATCGGTGCTTTTGGTTGGACTGGCTCGTATGCACGTAAACGCACAGTTGATACTGACCACGGTAAAGTCACAGAGATTTTGAGTTTGCCCCAACGCAGATATGCCTTTTCTGCAGAATATGTAACCAACGACTGGACATTTCGCTCTGAGTATGCCCACAGTACTGGTTTGGCTTTCAAGACACGCTATCAGAAGCCAGAGAATGCTACCGACTTCGAGCTTAGCAAGAACGGTGACAAGGCGCAAGGTGTCTACGCTCTGGTTATTGCCCCAATCATCAAGAAGAAGATGCACGCCAAAGCCCGTTATGATATGTATCAGCCCTCAGGCGATGCCTCCAAGCAGAAAACATTCTATGAGGTGGGCCTGGACTATGAGTTCTGCCGCAATCTCAAGTTGAGTGGAGAATATGCGTTTGTCAATGACCGCAGTCTGACCAAACATAATTATAATATGGTAGATGTAGAACTGGCTTTCCGTTTCTAAAGCCATCATTCCTACCATCCCGACCAGGAGGAAAGCATCGCTTGTTTTCCTCCTGTTTGTTTTCTTTCACCACTACCCTATTCTTTCTCTCGTTGTTCCTTGTGTCGAGGCTCACGCCCGGTTGGTTCATTTAGTCTGGCTCCATGCCATACCAGTAGTTTGATGTTGACATGTGACAGGTTGGCTATCTGGGGCAAATTGCGAGGCATGAAATGGCTAATGCGTACTGTGATTCTGATAATTCCAAACTTGAAATATCTGTTTTGTAGTTTGAAGTCATTTAGTATTTGACCTCTGGATAATTGTGGGTTACGGTTACACTTATAGCCTTTATGCGGGAATTAGTATTGTTAAAAAATAGCAAAACAATCATTTTTGTCTTTGATTTGTTTGCTAAATCAATTATATTACCTACTTTTGTAATCTAATACTTTTAGACTTAGACAAAACTACCAATAACACATAAAAACTTTATACATGACTACGAATAACAATAGACATCATATCCATCATCACGAGCATTTTGATGAATCCGAGATCTATAAAAGAAAGAATTTGAGTGCTGCTCAGCGGCGTAAGAAGTTAGCTAAAATTCTGTTTAGATTCTTATGCGTGATAGCTGTCGCCATCACCAGTCTTGTCATCTACGTATATACTCATTAAGCAAGCATCTATCTTTGCCCTGTAGATATAATTAAAGGCTGATTTCTATACGATTAGAAATCAGCCTTTAATAGTAAATAATCTATCTGCCTATGCAGTCATTTCCTTCAGCTTCTTGAGCAATGCAAACATTACCAATGCGCTGACGAGGCAGAGAGCGATGAGGATACCCCAGTTGTACATCAGTGGTATTCTGTTCCACAACATAGATGGAATTGAGCTCAGGTAGTTACCAATGGCCGTGGCAACAAACCATCCACCCATCATAAGACCTTTATACTTAGGAGGTGCAACCTTGGAAACAAATGAGATGCCCATAGGCGACAGCAACAGCTCTGCCAGTGTAAGGGTAAAGTAGGTAGAGATGAGCCATCCTGGAGACAGTATGCTCTGGGTCTTGTCGCCCAATGACATCGGCGAAATAAGGTCGGTAGATGCCATGGTGATGACGCCAAATCCAAGAGCGGCCACAAGCATACCCCATGCGATACGGGTTGGCGCGCTAACCTCTTTGCCCTTGTTGGCAAGAGCGCCGAAGAATGCCATGCTGAATGGGGTGAGTGCTACTACGAAGAATGGATTGAACTGCTGGAAGTCTGATGGCTGTGCGTATGTAGGATTGTCCATTACTGCATAGAGAGCGTAGGCTCCAGAGAGCAGCAGAACGGTAGCGACACCACAGATAGCACGACTGCGAGTAGACTTGGATTGGAATGTTGCAAAACCGGTATAAACAGAGATGGCGATAAGAGCCAGACTGAAGATGTTGAATCCGATGCGCATAGTGCCGCTAACAGTCAGGTCGGTATACTTCTTCGCAAAGAATGTAAGAGCCGAACCGTTCTGGTGGAATGCCATCCAGAAGAATATAACCACGGCAAAGACGAGCAGCAATGCCACGATGCGGTCTTTGGTCTGCTTGGGAGTCAACTCCTCTACGGCTACAGCCTGCTCCTTGGCCTGCTTGGCAGTAACATCGGCATGCTTGAACCATCCGCGGAAGGCGAAATAGATGACTGCTGACAGAATCAGAGATACACAGGCTACACCAAAGCAAAGACCGTATGCGCCAGAGAGGGCCTGGAGGTAACTGGGGGCAGTGCTTGCTGCGTCATATTGGAAGCCATAGTGAGACAGATATACGTTGGTAATCCATTTAGCCATTGAGGGGGCAAACATTGCACCGATATTGATAGCCATATAGAAAAGGCTGAAGGCCGAATCACGACGTGATGAGTACTTGGGGTCGTCGTAGAGGTTACCTACCAATACCTGGAGATTGCCTTTGAACAAGCCAGTACCCAATGACACGCAAGCCAGTCCGCCAAACATGGAAATCTGTCCGATAGTATCGGCCTCTGTGGGGATGGCAAGACCCAGATAGCCCAGGAACATTGTGGCAAAACCAATGGTTACGCACTTGCCATAGCCAATCTTGTCGGCTATCATACCGCCAAAGAGCGGAGCAAAATAAACTACTGCCAGGAATATGGCATAAACCTGTCCGGCTTGTGACTCTGTCCATCCGAACTTAGCCTGCATAAACAGGGCAAAGATGGCAAGCATGGTGTAATAACCGAATCGCTCGCCAGTGTTGGCAAGAGCCAACGCATAAAGACCTTTAGGTTGTCCTTCAAACATAATTATTATTTTTTGGTTTTGGTTATATCAAACAGATAAGCAGCCTTGATGATTATATTACCAAAGTTGGAGCTGCCAAAGTAATCGCGCTTGGAGTCGCCGTATATGTTGCCGAGTCCATAGTAGTATCGGGCCTCTACCAGGAAATGCCCTACCTTGGGCATGGTGTACTCCATGCCTGCTCCGACGGCAATGCCATAATCAAACTTGTTTTCTACCGCCATTGTATCTTGTGCAACCACGGTCGAAACGCGGTCATTCATATTGCAGTCCTTAACATTAAAGTTGGTTTTGGTCTTCTCGCTGAGGTAGAAACCAAATTGTGGACCCAAATTCACAAAGAAACTGACGCCCTTGTATTCCTTTCCCCATGCCAAATGGGCCAATATGGGGACCTGTACATAGTTGATAGTACGGCTATAGTTTTCTGCCAATCCTGTGACGGGATTGATTACAGCCTGGTTGTTGATGTCGAGAATATCCTCCTTCCATCCCAACTGCGAATAGTTGACCTCAGCATATACCGAAGCAATGGTCTTGAAATATTTTTCGCATACATAGCGCATGGACAAACCACCTGTAAGGCCGCCATGATAACCTTGAGTCACCTTAGGGGTAAAACTGACATTGCTCAGGATATATCCGCCATTGACGCCCAATGTGAAATCGTTCCGATGTTCGCCTATCTGCGACATGACGGAAAGAAACGGCATCATGGCTAAACTTAAAATCAAATATAACTTCTTCATTAATATGTTATAGATTCTATCGTTTGGTCGTTTTTATAGTGAATTAACTGGAAACAGGCATTCTCCATACCTCCGTTCGTGTTCTTGTCAAAGTACAACTGGGTCTGAACGGGTTTCATGACTTGTTGCTTTTTTGTTCCGGAAAAGCTCTGTCCGTATTTGTGCAATCCATTGATGAAATATATGGCATGGTCGTAACCGGTCAAGGCAAACTTGGGGAGTGCCTGGATGGTCTCGGTCTTGAACCACTGTCGATAAAGGGCTTCTATCTGCTGGGTCGATTCGGACAAAGGATTGTAATAGAAAGTGGTAGGGATATATGTATCAAACTGATAATAATTGGCAAGATTGTATTTGGTGTACATAAGCCACTCAGTATAGCCAAAGACGGAAATCTGAACATTGGGTGCTGTCATCTTTAGACCGTTGAGTTTGGCAAAAACCACATTAAGTTCTGGAGACCGTCCCGAATTAAGTACAACTACATTGGGGAGAGTGCGGCTGAATGCCTTACCGAACTGCTGTTCAGATGATTTGATATTGGTAATGCTGTACTTGATGCCTTTGCTATCCAGCTGCTTTCTCAAACCGAATGTGAAAATGCCCTTCTTGCTGGTGCTGTCATTGCAATCTACAAAAATGGCATGGTGCTTGGGAAAACGCTCCATAAAGGCATAGATAGCCTTCTCGTTGAGACGCTCGGGCGACTGGTAAACTTGGAAAATCTGGCTATTGTGTTTCACCTCGTCGCCAGTGATGGAAAATGGGATAACCATCTTAATCTTATATGTCTTGCAGAATTCGGCAAGATGCTTGACCTGATTGGAATACAGCGGGCCAAAGATGATATCACAATTCTGGGCGCCCTTGTCGAGCAAAGTCTGGCGTATATCCGCATCTATCGGAACATTCCATGCGTGGATATCAACTGAGATATTTTGGGCTTTCATCTGCTCGCATGCCAAAAGGAAACCTCGGTAATACTCAGTCATGCGTTTGCCGTCGCCATCAACATTGTGCAGAGGCAGCATCATGCCTATTCTGATGGCTCTCGAGCGTATATCGATGTCTTTTTCAGTGCTCTTCTTGGATGGTTGCTGTACCTCTTTGGACTGTGATACAAAGGGGATGAACACAATGTCGCCTTTCTTCAACTGATAGCCGTCCTTTTTCATGTCAGGATTGGCCTCCATCAGCTGGTCAACGGTGATGCCATATTTATGGGCAATGCCATAGATGGTATCTTTCTTCTTGGCCTTGTACAAGTCTTGCCAATTGTTTATCTGGGCATCGCAGACGGCACACGCCAAAAGGAGCATGGGCAGCAAAATATAGCGTAACAAACGTTTATTCATTATCTTTATGATTATTTCCAGTTGCAAAAATACAAAAAAACTATTACTTCACTCCCAAAACTCTAAACTTTTTGTTAACTTTGCTATCTATTTTTAAGTTCATACACAATGAAGATAGCAAAATTAGTTTTTTTATTGCTAACGCTTGGCATATTTGGTCCCGTCTATGCTATACCAGGAATGCCTTCAATCGCCCCTTCGGTTGTATTTATAGATGCTGCTGGCAACGAGAGTACGGACAGTTATTTCTCCGGTTCGGCGCCTATAAAAGCGACCTTCAAGCTCAACCCCTCTGATGCGGACGGATGGACGGCGCATTACGAATGGCGCTTCTTCAAAGAAGGCAAAGAGAATGAGCCATATCTTGTGAGATATGAAGAAGATACAGAATACATATTTGCCGAATCGGGAGTCAATCATGTGGTATGCTACACGGTGTTTACCCTCGGGACAGACACGGTCAGATACGAAGCTGACTATTGGCGTGAGGCCCGCTTCACGGTAACCGTCTACGAAAGCAAACTCGAATTTCCAAACGCTTTCTCTCCCAATGGAGATGGTATAAATGATATCTATCGCGCCAAGCCTGGATATCAGAGTATTGTAGAGTTTAAGGCCATTATCATCAACCGTTGGGGCCAGAAACTGTATGAATGGAACGATCCGGCAGGTGGCTGGGACGGCACATTCAAAGGAAAGGATATGAAAACCGGAACATACTACTGCGTTGTCAAGGCACGTGGTGCAGACGGCCGCGTATTCAATATCAAAAAGGATGTAAATCTCATGCGTGATTACATCGAAACCGAACATTAAAGAAGATATCTTCAGACCGATGAAAGATAAGAAAGAAACTATAAATGTATGGGGTGCACGCGTGCACAATCTCAAGGATGTGGATGTCACAATTCCCCGCAACTCACTCACAGTAATAACAGGCTTGTCGGGTTCTGGCAAGTCCTCGTTGGCCTTTGATACCATATATGCAGAGGGTCAGCGGCGATATATCGAAACCTTTTCGGCATACGCACGCAATTTTTTGGGCAATATAGAGCGCCCCGACGTGGATAAAATTACCGGTTTAAGCCCTGTAATCAGCATTGAACAAAAGACCACCAACAAGAATCCCCGCTCAACGGTCGGAACTACTACCGAAATATACGATTATCTGCGTCTGCTCTATGCAAGGGCTGGTACGGCATATAGTTATTTGTCGGGAGAGAAGATGGTAAAATATACAGAGGAACAGGTGCTGGAAATGATACTTGACCAGTATATTGACCATCGTATCTTCATCCTCGCCCCTTTGGTCCGTCAACGCAAAGGACATTATCGCGAACTCTTTGAAAGCATGCGGCGTAAAGGATACCTCTATATACGCGTAGATGGAGAGATAAAGGAGATTGAGCGTGGTATGAAGGTTGACCGATACAAGAATCATAACATCGAGGTGGTTGTCGATAAACTGAAAGTACGTGGTAAAGACGACGAACGGCTCAAGAAAAGTGTGCAGATAGCGATGCGCCAAGGCGACGGCACGCTAATGATTCTTGACGAACACGATAATAGCATCAAGAATTACTCCAAGCGTCTTATGGACCCTGTAACCGGGTTGTCGTATGGTGAACCGGCTCCAAATATCTTTTCGTTTAATTCTCCTGAAGGCGCCTGCCCGAGATGCAAAGGTTTGGGGGTAGTCAACGAAATAGATATAAACAAGGTAATACCCGATGATAAGCTGTCTATCCGTGATGGAGCAATATCTCCTTTGGGCAAATATAAGAACCAAATGGTATTTTGGCAGATTGATGCTATCCTGCAAAAATACGACTGTAACTTGAAGACGCCTGTATGTGATGTCCCACAGGAAGCCATGGACGAAATTCTCTATGGAACAATGGAAAACCTGAAAATTCCTAAAGAAGTGGTTCATACATCAAGTGATTACTTTGTCACCTTTGATGGTATCATCAAATACTTGCGTGACATCATGGATAATGATGACACATCGGCAGGACAAAAGTGGGCAGAACAGTTCCTGGCCACAAACGTATGTCCCGAGTGCCATGGATTAAGACTCAAAAGGGAATCCCTCTCATACAAGATTGGCGACCGGAATATCTCTGAAGTCGCCAATCTGGATTTGAATGAATTGGCAGAGTGGCTATCTAATATGGCTGAGGGTCTGTCGACAAATCAAAAAATAATAGCCAGCGAAATAATAAAAGAACTTCGTACGCGTGTTGGCTTCTTATTAAATGTGGGCCTTGACTATCTGTCGCTTAATCGTCAGTCGGCAACCCTCTCTGGTGGAGAAAGCCAGCGCATAAGGCTGGCCACGCAAATCGGAACAAGGCTTGTCAATGTTCTATATATCCTTGACGAGCCAAGCATCGGCCTTCATCAGCGTGATAATCAGCGGCTTATCAATTCGCTTAAAGAACTGCGTGATTTGGGGAATACTGTAATCGTTGTCGAGCATGATGAAGATATGATGAGAGCGGCTGATTGGATAATTGACATCGGTCCCAAAGCTGGGCGAAAGGGTGGCCAAGTGGTGTTTCAGGGTACGCCCGAAGAAATGCTTCACCGCGATACAATCACGGCCAATTATCTGAATGGAATCCAGTGTATACAGATACCTGCTCAACGTCGTCGGCCTAATGGCAAGGCGATAGTATTGCACGGATGTACTGGCAACAATCTGAAAAATGTTGATGTCGAGTTCCCTCTGGGTGTCCTTACTGTTGTTACCGGTGTCAGTGGTTCCGGTAAATCTACACTGGTAAACGAGACTCTTCAACCCATATTGGCGCATCACTTTTATCGGGCATTAAAGAAGCCTATGCCCTACTCTTCAATCGAAGGGTTAGAATATCTGGACAAAGTGGTAACTGTTGACCAAAGCCCCATTGGTCGTACACCGCGAAGCAACCCGGCGACTTACACCGGTGTATTCTCCGATATCCGCACCTTGTTTGTGGGGCTCCCCGAAGCTAAGATTCGTGGTTACAAGCCCGGTCGCTTCTCATTCAATGTCAAAGGCGGCAGATGTGAAACTTGTGGAGGAAATGGATATAAAACAATAGAAATGAACTTCTTGCCAGATGTGATGGTGCCATGCGAGACCTGCCATGGCAAGAGGTACAATCGTGAGACTCTGGAGGTAAGGTATAAGGGCAAGTCCATTGCAGATGTTTTGGATATGACCATAGGCCAGGCGGTAGAGTTCTTTGAGAACGTTCCATCAATTTTGCCTAAAATCAAGACGCTGCAAGACGTCGGACTGGATTATATCAAGTTGGGACAGTCAAGCACTACCCTCTCTGGTGGAGAGAGCCAGCGTGTTAAACTCGCAACCGAGTTGGCTAAACGGGATACTGGAAAAACTCTGTATATATTGGATGAGCCAACTACCGGATTGCATTTTGAAGACATCCGAATATTAATGAATGTAATAGAGAAACTTGTCGACAAGGGTAATACAGTTATAATTATCGAGCATAATCTGGATGTCATTAAATTGGCCGATTATATAATCGATATGGGTCCTGAAGGTGGTCGAAACGGAGGCATGGTGCTCGTAACCGGAACTCCCGAACAAGTGGCAGATTGCAAATTAGGATATACTTCACAATACTTAAAGCTGGCATTGGCAAAATGACAAGTGCTGACCGAATGGGATTTGTGGTCGTTTTTAACACGTTGCATGTGGGTCGTTATAAAAAACGAGCATATATATTTTGTTCTACCCAAGAGTTTTTGTAACTTTGCACACTAAATTATAAATAAGGTATATACAAAAGATGATAACGCTTACCAACCTTGCCATTCAGTTTGGCAAACGAGTATTGTACAAAGACGTCAATATCAAATTTACTCCAGGAAACATTTATGGTGTTATTGGTGCCAATGGTGCCGGCAAGTCAACGCTGTTGCGCGCTATCAGCGGCGATTTGGAGCCCAATAAGGGAACTGTAGAACTTGGTCCTGGTGAACGCCTCAGCGTTCTTGAACAGGACCACTTCAAATATGATGACTACAGCGTAATGGACACTGTACTCATGGGGCATCAGCCCCTTTGGGAAAACATGAAAGAGCGTGAGCGTCTCTACTCTAAGCCGGAAATGACAGAGGAAGATGGCAATAAAGCAGCTGATCTGGAATTGAAGTTTGCCGAAATGAATGGTTGGGAGGCTGAATCTGATGCGGCTCAATTGCTCCAGAACTTGGGCATCAAGGAAAACTTGCACCAAAAGCAGATGGCTGAACTTGCCAATAATGAAAAGGTAAGAGTTATGTTGGCTAAGGCCTTGTTTGGCCATCCAGAGAATCTTCTTCTCGATGAGCCTACCAATGACCTCGATTTGGATACTGTAGAATGGTTGGAAGACTATTTGAGTGAAATCGACGAACGTCAGACAGTCTTAGTCGTATCGCACGACCGTCACTTCCTTGACTCTGTCTCAACTCAGACTATAGACATTGACTTCGGTAAGGTTACCGTTTTCTCTGGTAACTATAGTTTCTGGTATATGAGCTCACAGTTGGCCCTTCGCCAGGCCCAGAACCAGCGCATGAAGGCTGAAGAGAAAAAGAAGCAGTTGGAGGAGTTCATCCGTCGTTTCTCCGCGAACGTGGCCAAAAGCAAGCAGACTACATCACGTAAAAAGATGCTTGAAAAACTTAATGTGGAGGAAATCCGTCCTTCAAGCCGTAAATACCCAGGTATCATTTTCCAGATGGAACGTGAACCCGGAAATCAGATACTTGAAGTCGAGGGACTGAAAGCTACAGACAACGATGGTAACGTGTTGTTTGACAATGTCAGCTTCAATATAGAAAAGGGACAGAAAGTTGTATTCTTGTCACGCAATCCGAAGGCAATGACTGCGCTCTTTGAGATTGTGAACGGTAATAAAGAGGCTGATGCAGGTACTTTCAAATGGGGCATCACAATAACAACTGCCTACTTGCCCTTGGACAATACCGAATTCTTCCAGAGCGATATGAATTTGGTGGACTGGCTGTCGCAGTACGGACCTGGCAATGAGGTTCAGATGAAGGCCTATTTGGGAAGAATGCTGTTCTCTGGTGAAGAAGTAATGAAGAAGGTAAATGTTCTTTCGGGAGGCGAAAAGATGAGATGTATGATTGCACGCATGCAGTTGCGTAATGCCAACTGTCTCATACTTGACACACCAACCAACCATTTGGACCTTGAGAGTATTCAGGCATTTAACAATAATCTTACTTCGTTCAAGGGAAATATCATTTTCAGTTCACACGACCACGAGTTTATTGAAACTGTAGCTGATCGCATCATTGAACTTACACCTAATGGAATAATAGACAAACTGATGAGCTATGATGAATATATTCATGATGAGCAAATCAAAGAACTCAAGGCAAAACTCTACGCAGAGTAGTGTTTGGCATGCTTTTTGTTATTCCAAAAGTAATAAAAGATAAGTATTATGAGTGAAGTAAAAGAAAACAAAGTTAACGAAGAAACGTCATCAGAGGCTAAAGATACCATCTCTTCTCAGGCTGCTGATGACTCTAAGAATACTTCAACTGAGAGTTCTGAAGAAGATGCAAAAGATTCTTTAGATGCTCTTAATAAGGAACTGGCCGAAACTAAAGACAAATATCTGCGTACCTTGGCCGAATTCGAGAATTATAAGAAACGTACCATCAGAGAGAAAGCTGAATTGATTCTTAATGGTGGAGAAAAGGTTATCACTGCAATTCTTCCTGTTCTTGATGATATGGAAAGAGCTATAACCAATGCTACCAAAATAGAAACTAAAGAGGCTCTTGAAGAAGGCTGGGAACTTATCGACCAGAAGCTGCATAAGACTCTCGAAGGACTTGGTCTTAAGCGCATTGAAACGGAAAACTCTGATTTTGATGTGGATTTCCATGAAGCTATAGCCAAAGTCCCTGGTATGGGCGATGACAAGAAGGGTAAGGTCGTTGACTGTACCCAGACTGGCTATATGCTGAACGATAAAGTGATACGACATGCCAAAGTTGCTGTTGGCGATTAATACATTATTATATTAACGTATGGCAAAGCGCGACTATTATGAGGTGTTGGGCGTTAGCAAAAACGCAACTGAAAGCGAGATTAAAGCCGCTTATCGTAAGTTGGCTATAAAGTATCACCCCGACAGAAATCCAGATAATGCTGAAGCTGAAGAAAAATTCAAAGAAGCGGCAGAGGCTTATGATGTTCTTCACGATTCACAGAAGAGACAACAATACGACCAGTTCGGATTTAACGCACCTGGTGGAGGATTCGGAAGTGCCGGAGGATTCGGTGGAGGATTCTCTATGGATGATATCTTCTCTATGTTTGGCGATGTGTTTGGAGGACATGCCGGCGGCTTTGGCGGATTCGGTGGAGGCCGTCCGCAATACAGGGGTACTGACTTGAGACTCACTGTAAGGCTTTCGCTTCTGGAGATATCGACAGGCGTAACAAAGAAGTTCAAGGTAAAGAAGGACATTACATGCAGCCATTGCCATGGAACAGGCGCCGCGGATGGAAGTGGCAATACGACTTGTCCGACTTGTCAAGGTCGAGGCTATGTCGTAAAAACAGTTCGTACGATGCTGGGCATGATGCAGACCCAAACGGATTGCCCTACATGTCATGGCGAGGGTTCTGTTATCAAGAATAAATGTAAGGCATGTAACGGCACCGGCGTCGAAAAAGGCGAAGAAGTCGTTGAAATCAACATCCCTGCTGGCGTCGCAGAAGGAATGGTCGTAAATGTCTCTGGTAAAGGCAATGCCGGCCCTCATAATGGAATAAACGGCGATATTCAAGTTTACATCAAAGAAGAGGAGAACGATACATTCGTCCGTGACGGCCAAGATGTCATCTATAACCTTCTGCTCGATTTTCCTACAGCTGCACTTGGTGGTGAAGTCTCAATCCCTACTATTGAAGGAAGTAAAGTAAAAATCAAGATTGAACCTGGTACCCAACCTGGTAAGACATTGCGCTTGCGTGGAAAGGGACTGCCTCATGTACAAGGATATGGAACAGGTCATGGCGACTTGGTTGTCAATATCAGTGTTTATGTTCCGAAAGCCTTGAGTAAGCAGGAACGCGCTGCAATTGAAAGTATGCGTGACAGTGATAATTTCAAAGGTGACGCAAGCACTAAGAAATCGATTTTTGACAAGTTCAAAAACTATTTCAGTTAAGGTATTATGAACTATCGGGAAACTGTAAATTATCTATATGAATGCACCCCTGTTTTCGAACATGTGGGTGCATCTGCATATAAAGAAGGTCTGGATAATACTCATGCGCTTGACAAACACTTTGGTCACCCGCATCAGCACTATAAGATTATTCATATAGCGGGAACTAACGGTAAAGGCTCTTGTTCTCATACGCTTGCTGCAATATTGCAAGCTATGGGATATAATGTCGGACTATATACATCTCCGCATTTGGTAGACTTCAGAGAACGTATCCGGGTAAATGGCGAAATGATACCCGAAGAGTATGTAGTGGACTTTGTCGAAAAGGAAAAGAATTTCTTCGCTCCCTTTCATCCTTCGTTTTTCGAGCTAACCACAGCAATGGCCTTTAAGTACTTTGCCGAGAAGCATGTCGATTACGCCATAGTCGAGGTAGGTCTTGGAGGACGTCTTGATTGTACAAATATAGTAACTCCGATATTGTCAATCATTACTAATATAAGCAAAGACCATACCCAATTCCTTGGTGAAACATTGCCTCAGATTGCAGCGGAGAAAGCGGGGATAATCAAGCCCAATACGCCTGTCGTTATAGGGGAAGCAATCCCTGAAACGCGTCATGTCTTTGAACACAAAGCAATCGAAACACACTCCAAGATTATTTTTGCAGAAGACGCTTGCGAAGTAGTCTCGGTTGATAAATCTCAGGGTGGCGGTATCTCCTATCAAACGGTTAACTATGGCGTCGTTACGGGTGCTCTGATAGGAGAATATCAAATAAAAAACACAAATACAATCCTATGTGCTATCCGAGAATTAGGCATAACGGATGTTGAGGCTGTGAAGAAAGGATTCCTCAATGTTGTTCAGCTGACTGGCCTCATGGGAAGATGGCAAATATTGTGCAACCAGCCATTGATAGTATGTGATACAGGACATAATGTTGGCGGTTGGAAGTATTTGTCAAAGCAAATTAACCACCAAGAATGTCATCAAAAGCACATTGTATTTGGAATGGTTGATGACAAGGATATAGATTCTGTTATGGAGTTGTTGCCCAAAGATGCTATTTATTATTGGTCCCAGGCAACTACGCATCGAGCTATTCCAAGTCAGGTTGTTGCTCAAAAAGGGCTTGCTCACGGACTTGTTGGTCGTGTTTACGATAGAGTTGAGAGCGCCTATATGGCAGCGCTTGCAAATGCCGTCCCCAATGATTTCGTTTTTATAGGTGGAAGCAGTTATATTGTATCTGATTTGCTTGCCTGTCTCGCGACACCAAAAGAATAATTGTCTTTTGGTGTCGTTTTCTTTATATATAGCGGTACATTTCGCCAATCGTCTATTGCCATAGTGATTTGTTAATTGTTTTTAACGCAACAAACGCGATAATAAATGGCGTGACTTTTGTGGTATTCACTTTTTTTTATTTACTTTGCAAGTACATAAAGTAACTAAAAACTTTTTATGATGAGCACAACAGAAACAGAACACATCTGTGGCCTGAGACGAGAAGACTTTCAGGCCACAATCAATGCAAAGAAGACAGACTTATACTTCCTGAAAAATAATAGTGGCAACGTGGTGGCTATTACCAATTATGGTGGTGCATTGGTTGCAATTATGGTTCCTGATAGAAATGGTGTAAAGGCCAATGTTATTCAAGGGCATGACAATATACAAGATGTCATCAACAGCCCGGAACCCTATCTTTCGACCCTCATTGGTCGCTACGGTAATAGAATTAGTAAAGGCAAATTCCAGTTGCATGGCAAAGAGTATCAATTACCCATAAACAATGGTCCCAACAGCTTGCATGGCGGAAAGAAAGGATTTAACGCTAAAGTATGGGATGCCAGACAAATGAATGAACACTCTTTGGTTCTTGAATATACCAGCCCTTATGGCGAAGAGGGCTTCTCAGGTGAAGTTAAAACTACTGTTGTTTATAGTTTTACTGATGATAACGAACTTCTTATCGATTATATGGCCACAACAAATAAGAAAACCATCATTAACCTTACAAGCCACGGTTTTTTCTCTTTGTCGGGTATTGCTAATCCAACTGCAAGTATAGAGAATCTTATTTGTCAAATAAATGCAGATTATTATCTTCCAATTGACGAAACGAGTATTCCTACCGGAGAAATTCGTTTTGTAAAAAATACTCCATTCGATTTTACCTCACCCAAAGTTGTTGGCGAGGACATAGACGCCGATGACGAGCAAATAAGGAATGGAGCAGGCTACGACCATTGCTTTGTTCTTAATAAGAAAGAAGAAGGAGAGCTTAGTTTTGCTGCAAAAATCGTTGAACCCGTGAGTGGTCGCACTATGGAGGTTTATACAACAGAGCCAGGTGTACAGGTCTATACAGACAATTGGGCTGATGGCTACAAGGGACAGAATGGAGCAACCTTCCCCCGTCGTAGCGCAATCTGTTTTGAAGCTCAGCACTTCCCCGATTCCCCCAATCACCCATATTTCCCATCTGTAGTGCTTAAACCCGAAAGTAAATATACGCAGAAGACCATATACAAATTTGGCGTAGAACAATAGAATAATCATAATAACATCATTAATAACAAGTAAAATGGAAAAATTAGAAAAGAAACAAGGTAGTATTATTGCCATCTTGGCAATGATCTTCCTTTTTGCGATGATTGCGTTTGTGACTAATCTCTGTTCGCCGATGGCAGTTATCCTGAAAAACAATTTCTCAGTAAGCGAATCGCTTGCCCAAGTTGGTAACTATGGCAACTTTGGTGCCTACCTCCTTATGGGTATCCCCGCAGGATTGCTTATTCAGAAGTTTGGTTATAAGACTACTGCATTGGCTGCTTTGGTTGTGGGTATCGTTGGCTTACTTGTACAGTGGCTTAGCGGCTCTGTCGGATTCGTTGTGTATCTTATTGGTGCCTTTGTATCAGGACTTTGCATGTGTATGCTTAACGCTGTAGTTAATCCAATGCTTAATCTGCTTGGCGGAGGCGGTAACAGAGGAAATCAATTGGTTCAGATTGGTGGAGTCTTCAATTCTGCCGCAGCCGTATGCGTTTACATCCTTATGGGTAGCCTTATCGGCGATGCTGCTACAGCAAAGGTTTCAGACGCCCAACCTGCATTGTTTATAGCCTTGGCAATCTTCATATTTGCCTTTGTCGTAATATTCTTTACTAAAATCCAAGAACCACAGCAAGCAGCGAAAGCTAAAGAAGCGAAAGACGAGCACAGTTGCTATTCTTTCCGCCATTTCAAACTCGGTATGTTGGCTATTGCTGTTTATGGTGCAGTAGAGGTATGTCCTCCTACTTACATCTTCTCTTATCTTACCGCTGCAAAAGATGCTACTAATCCTGGATTAGGAATGGATGCAGGTTATTGCGGTACACTAGGTGCTGTTTACTTTATCTTTATGCTGATTGGTCGTTTCGTTGGTGGTATGATCGGTGGTAAGATTTCTGCCAAGTCCATGATTTCTACCGTCAGCATTGCGGCTATCATCCTTACAGCAGCAGGTATGCTTTTGCCCGAGACCATGATGGTAAAATGTCCTGGTATCGACTATACCCATCTTACTTTGGTTTGGGGTGAGATACCCGTCGGCATCTTTGCATTCCTGTTAGTTGGCCTTTGTGCTTCTGTTATGTGGGGTGGTATCTTCAATCTTGCCACAGAGGGACTCGGAAAATATACAGCTGCTGCCTCTGGAGCCTTCATGATGATGGTTGCAGGTTTTGCTGTTATGATCTTTATTCAGGCTAAGGTTATCGACTTTACTCACAACTACATCTCCAGCTTTATTGTTGTACTGCTGAGTGCTGTATACATTTTATATTATGCACTTCTCGGCTCAAAGAATGTGAATAAAGACATTCCTGTAGAATAACATTACAATTATTATATTGTCTAACCTTTTTGAATTTACAAACTATGGATATTGAAAAAGTAAGAAGCCGCTTCATCAAGCATTTTGATGGCAAAACTGGTAACATTTATATGTCTCCAGGTCGTATCAATCTTATTGGTGAGCATACTGACTATAACGGAGGTTTCGTCTTCCCAGGAGCTGTAGATAAAGGTATTATGGCAGAGGTACGCCCTAATGGTACTGATACAGTCATGTGCTACTCTATAGACCTTAAGGATCGCGTAGAATTTAAGGTTAACGACCCCGTAGGTCCTCGCACTACTTGGGCAAGATACATTTATGGAATCGTACAAGAAATGAAGGCCCTCGGTGTGGATGTTAAAGGTTTCAATACTGCTTTCTACGGAGATGTACCACTTGGTGCAGGCATGTCTTCTTCTGCTGCTTTGGAGAGTTGTTTCGCATTTGCGCTTAATGACCTTTTTGGTGACAATAAAGTTTCCAAATGGGATTTGGCTCTCGCCGGACAAGCTACAGAGCATAAATATGTCGGTGTAAACTGTGGTATTATGGACCAGTTTGCAAGTGTATTTGGTAAGGAAGGCAAACTTATGCGTTTGGATTGCCGTTCTCGAGAATTCGAGTACTTCCCTTTCAACCCAGAAGGCTACAAATTGGTGCTGCTTGATTCCAAAGTTAAGCACGAACTCAAGGGCTCACCATATAACGACCGCCGCAATAGTTGCGAGAATGTAGTAAAACACATAGCCGCCAAACATCCTGAGTCTCATTTTGAGACACTGCGTGATTGTTCTTGGGAGCAATTGGAAGAGGTTAAGGATGAGGTAGGAATGGAAGACTACACTCGCGCACACTTCGTTCTTGGAGAAAAGGATCGTGTACTTGCTGTATGTGATGCTTTGCAGAAAGGCGATTATGAGACCGTAGGCCAAAAGATGTACGAGACCCATGACGGCCTTAGCAAGGAGTATGAAGTTTCTTGCGAGGAGCTCGACTATCTCAATGAGTTGGCTAAGGAAAATGGTGCCACTGGAAGTCGTATCATGGGCGGTGGTTTCGGAGGCTGTACCATCAATCTGGTAAAGGACAGCATCTATGACTCATTCATTGCTAATGCAAAGCAGAAGTTTGCCGAGAAATATGGTCATGAGCCTGCTGTATACAACGTCGTTATCAATGACGGTGCTCACAAAGTATGCTAATTTAGCATAGGTTCTTACGGCAAATAATATCATCTAATAATTATAAAAAAGCCATTGTTCTATACGGACAGTGGCTTTTTTTGTATCCATTAGAAAATAATCATTGCAAATGGCCGTTTATCTAAAAAAAAAGATGTATATTTACACCCAAAAAGGAAATAATACTAAAAACAACGAAATAATGAAAAGAGTCAGAAATCTAACATTATGCATTGGAATTATAACCGTTTTCCTCTGCGCTTGCTCAGGTGGTGGACAGCGTACTATCTCTGGACTTAACCCTGCTGATTTTGATACCATAATCAACAACAAAGCCGTAAAGCTGTTTACCTTGACCAATGAAAGTGGTATGGAAGCCTGTATCACCAATTATGGTGGAAGACTCGTTTCATTGTGTGTACCCAACAAAGCTGGACAATTGACAGATGTTGTCTTGGGTTTTGACAATATTCATCAATATGCTGATACGGTCAATACACCCAGTGATTTCGGAGCATCTATTGGCCGTTATGCCAATAGAATCAATAAGGGACAGCTTAAAGTTGGCGGAAAAATAATTCAGCTACCGACCAATAACTTTGGCCACTGTCTGCATGGCGGTCCGTCTGGATGGCAGTATCAAGTATATGATGCGGTTCAACCGAATGACAGTACTCTGCAATTATCAATTGTATCTCCCGATGGAGACAACAATTTTCCTGGAACGGTAACTGCTAAAGTCATTTATACATTAACAAGCGATAATGTATTGGATATCAAGTACGAAGCTACTACTGATAGAGAGACTGTAATCAATATGACCAACCATTCTTATTTTAATCTGACTGGCGATATGAGCCAGGCAGGTACAAATATGGTTCTTTATATTAATGCAGACAATTATACCCCAATTGATTCGACTTTTATACCCAATGGCAAGGTCAAGTCTGTCTATGGCACTCCATTGGATTTTACCAAACGCCATGCGCTTTATGAAACGATTGGTGATACAAGTTTTGAGCAAATCAAGTATGCCAGAGGATATGACCACAATTGGTGTCTGAACACATATACCAAAGGCAAAGGTAACGACAAAATAGTTGCTGCAAGCCTTTATGCTCCCAATACAGGAATTTGTCTTGAAATGTTCACTACTGAGCCTGGCGTACAAGTATATACTGGCAATTTCCTTGATGGTAAAGTCAAAGGAAAGCATGGCATTGCTTATCCCAAGCATGCGTCGGTATGCTTGGAAAGTCAGAAATACCCCGATTCACCGAACAATCCTAATTTCCCATCTTCATATATCAAACCTGGCGAGACATACATTAGCCATACAGCATACAGATTTAGAGTCAAGTAGTGTGCCGACAGATATAATGAGGACCATATAATTTTATTATAATGAACGAAACGAAAGTTATGAACCGTGCAGCCGACAATATCCGCATTTTGGCTGTTTCTATGGTAGAGAAAGCTAATTCAGGCCATCCTGGAGGTGCTATGGGCGGAGCAGATTTTATTAATGTGCTTTTTTCCGAGTATCTGGTTTATGATCCAGATGATGCAACGTGGACAGGACGTGACCGTTTCTTCCTTGATCCCGGCCACATGTCGCCCATGTTATATTCTGCACTTGCCTTACAGGGAAAATTTACAATAGACGAGTTGAAGCAGTTCCGCCAGTGGGACTCTCCTACTCCAGGTCATCCAGAACGTGACATCCGCCGTGGTATTGAGAATACATCAGGTCCGTTAGGTCAGGGACACTCATTTGCAGCGGGAGCTGCAGTTGCCGAAAAGTTCTTGGAGGCACGTCTCGGGAAAACCGTTATGCAGCATAAGATTTATGCCTATATTTCAGATGGTGGCATAGAAGAGGAAATTTCCCAAGGCGCTGGTAGATTGGCCGGACTTCTCGGGCTCAACAATCTTATCATGTTCTATGATTCTAATGACATTCAGCTTTCTACCGAATGTAAAGTCGTAATGCAGGAAGATACCAAAGCAAAATACGAAGCATGGGGTTGGAATGTTATTACTATCAATGGAAATGATGCCGACGAAATTCGCCATGCACTTGACATGGCCAATCTTGAGCAACACCGCCCGACTCTTATTATCGGCAAAACCATTATGGGCAAAGGCGCCCTCAAAGAAGATGGCTCAAGTTATGAAAATACGATTAAGACTCATGGTGCACCCCTTGGCGGGAATGCTTACCGCAATACGGTGACTGCTCTTGGTGGAAATCCTGATGATCCATTTGTTATTTTCGACGAAGTAAAAGCTCTCTATGCCAATCGTGCCAATGAATTGAGAACAATCGTTGCCGAGCGTAGAAATGCAGAAAAGAAGTGGGCAGAAGAAAATCCGGATAAGGCTCAGCTTAAGGACACTTGGTTCTCGGGCAATGCTCCTCAGATAGATTGGAGTGGTCTTATCCAAAAGCCAGACATCGCTACTCGTGCAGCATCGGCGGCTTGCTTGGGCGTTCTTGCCGAACAGGTTCCCAATATGATTTGTTCCTCTGCCGATTTGTCTAATTCCGACAAGACCGATGGTTTCTTGAAGAAGACACATGATCTTAGCAAGGACGATTTCACAGGTGCGTTCTTTGAGGCAGGCGTCAGCGAGCTTACTATGGCTTGCATGTGTATAGGTATGTATCTCCATGGCGGAGTCATTCCTGCATGTGGAACATTCTTCGTATTCTCTGACTATATGAAGCCCGCTGTCAGATTGGCGGCATTGATGGAAGTGCCAATCAAGTTTATCTGGACTCATGATGCGTTCCGTGTCGGTGAAGATGGACCTACCCATGAACCTGTAGAGCAAGAGGCTCAAATCAGACTCATGGAGAAACTGAAAAATCATCACGGCAAGGATTCGGTTCGCGTATTCCGTCCTGCTGATGCCAATGAGGCTACAGTATGTTGGCAGATGGCAATGGAGAATATGGATACGCCGACAGCATTGATATTCTCACGTCAAGGAATCAAGAATTTGCCCGAAGGCAACGATTATCAGCAAGCTCGCAAGGGTGCATATATCGTGGCTGGCTCAGATGAGGCGTTTGATGTGGTGCTGCTTGCAAGCGGTTCTGAAGTGTCAACGCTGCAGGCTTGTGCAGAACTTCTGCGCCAAGATGGCATTAAGGTTCGTATCGTGAGCGTGCCATCAGAAGGATTGTTCCGTCGACAGAGCAAAGAATACCAACAGATGGTTCTGCCCGTAGGTGTCAAGCGCTTTGGTCTCACAGCCGGACTTCCTGTCACTCTTGAAGGCCTTGTAGGCGAGAATGGCAAGGTATTCGGTCTTAACAGCTTCGGATTCTCTGCTCCTTATAAGGTATTGGATGAAAAGTTAGGCTTCACAGCCCAGAATGTATATAACCAAGTTAAAGAACTTCTAAACAATTAAAACTATGGACGTAAAGACAGTCGGAGTCGCTTGCGATCACGCAGGCTATCCATTAAAGCAGTTTGTTATCGATTATCTTGAGAAGAAAGGTTATTCTTACAAAGATTATGGTACATATAGTGACTCAAGTGTTGACTATCCTGATTTCGCTCACGAGTTGGCTAAAGGTATAGAAAGTGGCGAAGTTTATCCAGGCATTGCTATATGCGGCAGTGGAGAAGGTATGGCGATTTGCTTGAACAAGCACCAGGCAGTTCGCGCAGGATTGGCATGGTGTATTGAGATTGCCGGCCTCATTCGTCAGCACAACGATGCAAATGTATTGGTTCTTCCTGGTCGCTTTATAGACAACAAGACGGCTGAAGCCATAATGAACAAGTTCTTTGCAACCACATTTGAAGGTGGTCGTCATGAGCGTCGTGTCAAGAAGATTCCTGTTCAGGATTAAGTAGATTACAACTAATATGAAAGTGCCATTGCTTTGCATTGGCACTTTTTTATTTTACTGCCTATTTTATGACAATGGTTTTGAACCAGTCCTTTAGTGTATTCGCATATTGCCCCTGTGAGTCTGACACCAAGACTACAACTTGCGAGCCATCGGCAAGTTGTGGGCCCAAGCACATACCTTCATAATTGGCAATATTTCGTTTGAAAAGTCCTATGTTAGTTTTCCATTCCGCCAAAAGGAATTTATCCATAACAGGTGTTTCGTCTGCTGTGATTTCTTTATCATGCGTTATTGGCATTGAGGGCCAGGTTTGATAAATCTTGCAATTTACAAAACTACCCATAAACATTGGGGGAACGTAGAATTCTCGTTCCAAAACAAGCAGTGACCCGTCGGCAAGAGGTGTTATGGCCGAGACGCCCATGGCGTAATACTTGGAAGGTTTTCTGGCAATAGGTTTGTCCATTTTGTAAACATATTGCTCCATAGCCTTAAGAGAGTCACTGAAAGATTGAAAACGTAATCGGTTTTCAATCGGGTTATTGACGTCAGCCCTAACCCCATCTCCATTCAATGGGCTTTCATTACAGGTCCATAAGCGATGCGTAGACTCGGAATATCCCAAGGCTTCAAACCCCATGTTTGCAGCAGAATTCTTGAAGATTTCTGGTATTTCGGCCTCTCGTCCGGTAGGTGTTCCATCCAGACTATATCCCAAGATTCTATTATCAGCCTCTCCGCTTATCAGTACCGAATTGATAGGCTTGATATAAGCTATCCCCTCACCGTCTCGGTTGGCCATGCCCGATGACACAAAACCATGATTGGATACATACAGAATATTTCCGGTCAAGCTATCTATCTCTATAGTAAACAGATGGAAACCATCTGATGCTGATTTGTCATCGACAACGAGATATTCATTGTTGCCCAAATAGGTTATACCACTATAGTTACCAGCTTTGACAGACAAGGGGAAGGAATGTTGCGGATTTATACGGATTATTTGTATAGTATCCCGGCTTTCCGCATGAGTGGCTATTGATGTCAGAAGAAGGCAAATAGCCAGGCAGAGTTTTCTAAACCGCTGCATAGGTAAGCACATATTTGTCATTGCAAAGATAATGCACCGACTGTTTCTTTTCTATTTTTAGGTCATCTACCTCGATATCTCCTTCTTCCCGCTGATCAAATGGGGCGATTCGCATATCAAAGAAGTCCAAGTTTTCGTTAGCAAATAGCTTATAAATCGTTTCCTTTGCGCTCCAATGGATGAGTTTCGCATAGAGAGAGTCTGCCACCTCATCATTTCTGATGAACTTGGAAGCGACACGCTCTACCCTATTGCTGATGAATTCGATGTCTATAGCCACCTTGTGCCGAGTTGAGAGCAGCAGTGCCGCATAGCCACGGGTATGGCTTATGCTGACATGATAGCCGTCGATTACTGGTCGTGACAAATCGTCATGCTCAATACGTAAACAGGGATTGTCTGTCATGGCAAACAATAATCCATAGACGGCCAGTACTTCTTTGCGTCTTGATTCTGAATGGAAATGCTCAATCTTATCAACCACGCCAGCCAACCGATTGTCAGTTGCTATTATATCGTCTATGGTGTCTTCTATCCGCCACAATCCCAAATGGCATTGAGGTGCGATTGCGTCAATACTTATAAGTGGCATGGTCAATTATTGTGCAAATCGTGTACGATAACCTTTACCCTACTGATACGTCTACCCTCCAGCTCCATTACTTCAAAGGTGTAATTCTTGTAATCTATGCGTTCATGCAGGCTAAGGAAGTCTCCCTTGATTTCGAGCAACATTCCAGCCAGAGTATCAGCATCGCCTTCCACATCGCTGAAGGCGTCGTCATCGACATTAAGAATTCGGCTCAAATCACTTAGCAGTGTTTTACCCTCGAACAGGTAGGTATTATAATTAATCTTGGAATACGTTTTTTCGTCATCATCGTATTCGTCATTGATTTCGCCTACAATTTCTTCCAGAATATCCTCAAGCGTAACCAAGCCGCAGGTGCCGCCAAATTCATCTACCACAATGGCAATATGGATTTTGTTTTCTTGGAATTCGCGCAACAAGTCGTCTATCTTTTTGGTCTCGGGAACAAAATAACCCGAGCGAATCAGACTCTGCCATCTGAAATTGGCCGGCTTGGAGACGTGAGGCAACAGGTCCTTGATATACAAAATACCGCGTATATTGTCATCATTGTCCTGATAGACAGGAATGCGACTGTAGTTATTTTCCAGGATGCATGACATCACTTCAGAAAACGAGCTACGAATGTCAATATCGACGATGTCCTGTCGGCTGGTCATAATTTCCTTTGCCGTCTCATCGCCAAAGCGGATGATGCCTTGCAGGATGCTCTTTTCGTCCTTGATTTCGTTCTTGTCAGTCAACTCCAATGCCTGTTCCAGGTCATCCATGCTCAGATGCTGGTTTTCCTTGTGCACCATCTTCTCCAAGAAAATGCCGCTCTTGATAAGTATCGTTTCGAGCGGCCAAAAGAGCCGGCGCATGAACATTATTCCTCCAACTGATACTCGGCAATATGCTAAAGGATTCTGCCGACTGTAGACCTTGGGTATAATCTCACCGAAAAGGAGCAACAGGAATGTAAGGATGACAGTAAGACTTAGAAACTGCAGCCAATAAGCCTTGGCGCCAAAACTGATTAAGTTGCCAAAAGCATAGTTGCATAGCATGATGATGGTAACATTGACGAAATTGTTACCGATAAGGATGGTTGCCAGTGTGCGCTCATTGTCTTCGCGCAACATACTTATATGCTTGTCCTTCTTGGTCTTTGACTGCTCGAGTTCAGATACATCAGAAGGAGACAAACTGAAGAATGCTATCTCGGAAGCACTGGCAAACCCAGATACAAACAACAGCAATATTGCCATGACGAAGGCAAAGAGTACGCCAAAGGATGGCGCATTCAAGTGTACATCGCTTAATGTTTCAGATAGAAATGTAATGTCCAATGTCAGAATAACCTTAATTAAAATGGAAGTACCTTGTTGTTTTCGGCAGATGCAGTGCCACCATCAGTCTTGCCCTGTTCGGTTGTGGGCGTGGGCTGAGATGTAGCTTTCGGGGTAAGCATTTCCATATTTTCCACTAAAATCTCCGTCAAATATCGACGGTTGCCCTGCTTGTCATCATACGAACGGTAACGTATGCGTCCTTCTATATACAACTTGTCACCCTTCTTGACGTATTTTTCGACAATTTTGGCTAAGTTGCGATAGAAGACAAGATTGTGCCAGTCTGTATGGTCTGGCACCTGTGTACCATTCTGAAGGGTGTATCCGCGCTCGGTGGTTGCAAGTGATACTTGGGCTACGGCCTGGTCAGCCTCATAGTAGCGCACATCAGGATCTTTGCCCACATTGCCTATCAACATTACTTTATTCATAAGTCACATTCCTCCTTCCATCTTCCTAAATAAGAGAACTTAAAGTTTTTACCCTTGGCAGAAGGGAATTGGCTGCGAGCGTCGACGCGCTGGCGCAGATATTCTACCATCCGGTTATAGCAGTCCATGCCCGACACGGCTTTGCACCTTACCTCAAAATGGGTATCTCTATATTCGTGCTTGCCGGTATTGGGAACCATTACAACGCGCTTGAAATCCAAACTACCCTCATACCATCCTTCGCAAATCTCAGTAAGTTTAGTGGTGACAGAGGCTATCAAGTCGCGGCGGTCATTCATACCTGGAACCATTGGGCGTACAGCTTTCTTCTGCTTGAAATCATCCATGTTTTGAGCGGTCGTCTTTATCATTATAAAATATACGCGCGGACGAACCTTATATCTCTTCGGGAAAAACATATCGTTGCTTGCAAACTCACGTATGTCTTTCTCCATACTGGGGGTGATATCAACTTCTGGAATAGAACGAAGAAAATCCAATGCTTCTTCAACGCTATAAACAAGAATTTCCTTATCGAAATATCTAATGTATAAATTCATTTAATTTTGATGTTTCTCTAAAAATAAAAAGGACAAGAAAAGAGCGGCAAACGAGACTCGAACTCGCGACCCCGA